>Ga0134126_10000251_pt1 | contig 69147 bp, 64 predicted proteins | sample KB31752_FD_96881 | JGI IMG/M metagenome (GOLD analysis project Ga0134126, IMG submission 96881) | Terrestrial soil microbial communities with excess Nitrogen fertilizer from Kellogg Biological Station, Michigan, USA - KB3-175-2 | ecosystem: Environmental > Terrestrial > Soil > Unclassified ...
CATTCTTCAACGAAGCGGTGATCCCGAGCGAGCTTTATTACGTCAGTGCCTTTCAGACATTGGAAAGCGCCGGACTGCAAGGATTGATCGATCTCCTGCGGCTCGAGATCAAGAACCACGGTGCCACGCTGTTGATCATTGACGGCCTGGTCGCGGCGGAGGAATCAGCCCGCTCGGACCGGGAGTTCAAGAAATTCATCCATGCGATCCAGGCGCACGCCGGTGCGTACGATTGCACCGTACTGCTGCTGACGAGCGGCTCGGGCGGGCATGTCAGAGCGGAGCACACGATGGTCGACGGAGTACTCGATCTGGAGGACCACCTGTTGCAGTTCCGCACAGAACGCACTCTGCGAGTTCGTAAGTTCCGCGGTAGCGCCTTTATGCGCGGCCGCCATCCTTTTCGCATCACGAATGATGGGATCCGGCTCTTTCCGCGTGTTGAAGCCATGTTCTGCGATGCTGACCGCCTGTGCGTACCCGCGCCCCGGGCGAAACTATCCAGCGGCATCGGAGAATTGGACGAAATGATGGGCGGCGGACTGCCCGCGTGCTCGGTCACCGGCCTGATTGGCGCCAGCGGGGTTGGCAAGACGACGATTGGCTTGCACTTCCTGTCGCTCTCGAGCGCAACCGAGCCGGGGCTGTGCTTCGGATTTTTCGAGACGCCGGACGCTTTACGGCTGAAAGCGCGCACGCTGGGGCTGGCGCTGGGCAGCGCCCTCGACCGGGGCGACCTGGAGATCCTCTGGCAGGCACGCAAGGAAAATATTCTGGATGAGCTCGCCGACCAGCTGCTGACAAACATCAAACGGCGTAAGGTGAAGCGTGTATTCATCGACGGGCTGGGAGGGTTCATTGAATCTGCCAGCCATCCGGACCGGATCGGCCGATTCTTTGCATCGCTGACCAACGAGTTGCAAGCGCTGAGCACGACGACATTGTTCTCAATGGAAACCCGGGAGATCGTCGGTGGTGGCATACGGGTACCCGTCGACGGCATCTCCGCACTCGTTGAAAACCTCGTCTATCTGCGCTTTGTCGAGCATCGCTCGGATTTGCTGCGCCTCATCACCGTGGGAAAGGTACGCGATAGCGATCATGATCCGAGATTGCGCGAATTCGTGATCACCGACAAAGGCGTGCGCGTCCGGGAGGTATTTGCCGGGATGGAGGGAGTGACGTCCGGCATTGCGCACGAGCTTCCTCCAGGTACTGCGGTGACGCGCCTCCCAGGCGAGGAACCCTGAGTCACGAGTGACTGGAACTGTGCAGACCATACTCGTTGTCGATGATGAATTCGGCGCCGTCGAGGTGGTCACGGCCGCGCTCGAGGATGAGGGCTATAGGGTATTGAGCGCGCCGAACGGCCGCCTCGGACTCGAGCGCCTCGCCGAGTATCCTGTCGATCTCGCCGTGGTCGATTTCATGATGCCACTGATGGACGGGGCACAAATGGGACGCGCCATGAGAGACGACCCGGCGCTGCGGGACATACCGATTCTGATGATCAGTGCGATAGGCGAGGCACAGGTGCGTGAGCGCTTCGAGGGTTATCAAGCTTTTTTGCGCAAGCCTTTTCGAATAGCGACACTGTTGGGGACCGCCCGATCCCTGCTGCCATCCCACAAAACTTAACTCACGTTAATGGCGCCGGAGCCTGGTCCGGAACTATAGGCCAGAGTTGGCGTTTATCGGCTTGAGTCAAATCCGACCTGGAACGCTGAAGCATCAGGGGTAAATGGCACACGAGGACCCGGTCCCGGAACAGGCCTTGATCGGAGCAATCGTCGCTTCCCGGGAACCGTTGACTGCCGACGGCGTTGACCGTGCGCGCGCACTCCTCGCCGCGATCGTCACATCGTCCGAGGATGCCATCGTCAGCAAAACCCTCGACGGAATCGTCACCTCCTGGAACATCGCGGCCGAACGGCTATTTGGCTTCAGTGCCGCGGAGATGGTGGGTCAATCCATCACCCGCATCATCCCTGCAGAGCTACAACATGAAGAGGTGGAAATCCTCTCCAAGTTGCGCAGGGGCGAGCGAATCGAGCGTTACGAAACCACTCGTGTTCGCAAAGATGGTCAAAAGCTACAGATTTCACTGACGATTTCACCGATACGGGACGCTGCGGGGCGAATTGTCGGCGCTGCAAAGGTCGCGCACGACATCACCGCACGCCGGCGCGCGGAGAGCGAGTTGCTTGTGAGGGAAGCGCAGCTCTCGAAGCTAGCCGCTGAACGCGAGTTCCTTCTGGAATCGGAGCGCACGGCCCGGTCCGAGGCCGAGCACCTGGGTCACATGAAGGACGAATTTCTCGCCACACTATCCCACGAGCTGCGGACACCGCTGAACGCGATACAGGGGTGGGCCACGTTATTACGCGAGCGCCGCGCGCGGCCGGAAGACTATGATCGCGGGCTGGAGACAATCGAGCGCAACGTGCGGATCCAGGTGCAGATCGTAAACGATCTGCTCGACATGAGCCGCATCATCTCGGGCAAGGTCCACCTCGAGGTCCGACCGGTTTATCTGCATGAGGCGGTGACCAACGCGATCGAGACCGTACGCCAGTCGGCGCAGGCAAAATCCATTCGCGTCCAAGCGGTGCTGGATTCCCGAATAGGTCTGGTGCGCGGCGATCCCAGCCGGCTGCAGCAGGTGCTGTGGAACCTGCTATCCAACGCGATCAAATTCACCCCCAAGAACGGGCGTATTCAAGTCGTTCTCGAACGCGTCAACTCGCACGCGGAAATCCGGGTCGAGGACAACGGTATTGGTATCCCGCCGGAATTTCTGCCCCACGTGTTTGACCGCTTCCGGCAGGCGAACCAGGGCACCACCCGGCGCTACGGAGGCCTCGGACTGGGCCTGTCGATTGTGAAGAACCTGGTGGAGTTGCATGGCGGCACTATTCGGGTGAAAAGTCCCGGCGAGAATCAGGGCAGCACGTTCATCATGTCCTTACCGATCTCCAACATTCACCAAACCGTATCACCAGGCCCGTCCGGATCCGCTGAGCTACCGAGACTGGACAATGTTCGGGTGCTCGTTGTCGATGACGAAGCCGATGGGCGGGCGTTGATCGCGCGGATTCTGGAAGATCGAGGTGCGAATGCCGTCTGTGCCTCGAATGCGGAGCAAGCTCTCGCAGCACTTTCGCGCGCACGGTTCGATCTGCTCCTGAGTGACATCGGTATGCCGGATATGGATGGTTTCGAGCTCATCCGCCAGGTCAGGCGTCTGGACCCGCTTCGTCCAGGCCCCTTACCTGCCATTGCCCTCACTGCCTACGCTCGCGCGGAAGACAGGCAACGCTCCCTGTTGGCCGGCTTTCACATGCACTTGTCCAAGCCGATCGAGGCCCGAGAGCTCATCGCGAGCATCGCCGGGCTGATACAGCTCAGTCACTAATCATTAGCCGCAGCAGCCGCAGCTCAATCAGGAGCAGACTGAACGCGGCTGCTCGATCTCGACAGGGGTACTCCCTGCTTTCTCGCTCTCGGCATACTTATAGAGCGTACGCAGCGCACCAGGGGCGAACTGCGCCCACTCGATGCCATATCCATCGCTCGTACCGCGAATGACCTCAGCCTCCAGACGTATTCGTCTCGAGCCGGCCGCCGAGGGTTCCTGAACAGTCAAGATAACGACAGAATGGATGGCCAACGGCAGGCTGCAAACCAAACGTGCTCCGCTGGCACTGGCCTCGCACAGCTGTCCGAATCCGGACACGCCAGCTCGGGTGCTGACCCTCACGTTAACATTGATGTCTCTACGATATCCGCAACGATGCTCCATAGCCCGGCCCAGTTGTCGCTTTTGTTCGCTGCATAAACTCACAGATGGCGGATTCGTTCCGCAAGAGACCCTGGAGTCGGGTATGACGTTCCGGCCTCAGATCGCCCGCGCCCGGCTCGACACCGGTACCTGTAACCGAGCCGTTCTGGTGGCTCATCCAATCGCTATCCACCCTCGACACTCTCCGCTGCCGCATACGCGTACAGCAGCGGAGAAAACTGCGATCACTTCGATTTCGTCCGTGACCGCTGGACATCGAGCCAACGACGCGGACGTGGCCGCACGACCCAACAGCGGTTATACGGAGTTGTCCGAATGACTAGCTTGGCCGCCCTTGCGGCCCGCTTCCGCCGCAAGCTGCGGATTTTGCGAGAAGCTGCGTTTTTCACCGGGAACGTTCTGACCGCCCTTGCGGCCAGCCTGAGCAGCCAGCTCCCGGTTTTGGGAGAAGCTGCGCTTTGTACCAGGAACGCGCTGTCCTCCCTTGCGGCCAGCCTCCGCAGCAAGCTGCCGGTTCTGAGAAAAGCTTCTCTTCATGCCTGGAACCGACTTGCCTCCCATGCGAGCGATTTCTCGCTGGCGCTCCGGACTCATCGAGGCAAATCCCCGAGTGTTCGTCCGCTGTTGAATTGTTGTTTCGTCAACCATTGATCTCCTCCTTCTGGTGCGAGCGATTCTGCAGTCAGAGCCAGTACAGCAATCGACGTTCCAGGCGCCCAACTTCTTGCAACATCCTGTCAACTTTGAAGGCTCGCCATTGCGGTCCGAAGTTTGTTTCCTGAGCTATACTGGCAAGAGATCGCCCATGAGCATGCGCACAAGAAGGTCCGGCCGTCACCTGAAGGGGTAGCCAGTTGCCGGTAACCTTGTACTTGGCATCGAGGCAGCATCGCCTCTGCGACCCACTCTTCCGAAAGCCAAAGCCACTGCGGCGAGCGCAGCAGTCGCAGCTGCTCAGCTGGATCGAGGCAGCTCGACGCACCAACCGAGTGTACAAACGGCGGCACTCCGATCTCTGACACGCCGTATCCGCCTCGGCTGACTCTCCAGGATCGTTGCCGCTCACATCCCGGAAGAGACTAACGGCATTTCGCTTGCTGCTCTTGTGTGCCATGCGCATTGCTCAAATTGCTCCGCTCGCCGAGGCCGTCCCGCCGAAGCGGTATGGTGGAACCGAGCGGGTGGTTTCTTACCTGACCGAGGAGCTGGTACGACAAGGACACGAGGTCACACTCTTCGCATCCGGGGACTCGCGCACGAATGCCAGGCTCGCACCCTGTTGTCCGATGGGGTTGCGCCTGGATGAATCGGTGAATGATCCCACTCCCTATACGCTCATGATGCTGGATCGTGTGCGCGAGCGCGCCGATGAGTTCGATGTGTTGCATTTTCATACCGAGCTCGAGCACTTCCCGGTATTCCAGGATATCGCCGCGCGGACGGTCACGACCTTGCATGGCCGGCTCGATGCGAACGAGCTGAGCCCGTTCTACGCACGATTTTCTCAGTTTCCGCTGGTCTCCATTTCAAACCATCAGCGCCATCCGATGCCGCATGCCAACTGGGCAGGCACGGTGTATCACGGGCTGCCGCTCGAGCTGCTGCAGTTCAGTCCTGAGGCTGACCGCGGATATCTCGCATTCCTGGGCCGGATCTCTCCGGAGAAACGCCCGGACCGGGCCATCGAGATTGCCAGGCGCTCACGCATACCATTGCGGATTGCTGCAAAGCTCGACGCTGACAATCGGGAGTACTTCGAGGAGCACATTCGTCCCTTGCTCGAGGCTCCACTCGTCGAATTCATGGACGAGATTGGTGACAGCGCCAAGGGTGAGTTCCTGGGGCAGGCGCGCGCCCTGCTCTTTCCGATCGACTGGCCGGAGCCGTTCGGCCTCGTGATGATCGAGGCAATGGCGTGTGGCACGCCGGTCATTGCTTACCCGGCAGGTGCGGTACCGGAGATCGTTGAAGAAGGCTCTACAGGATTTTTAGCTACCAATACGGATGAGGCAGTGCAGGCAGTGAGCCGCCTTGGCGAGTTAGATCGTAGCGCCATCCGCGGCCGATTCGAGGAACGCTTCTCAGCGCGTCGCATGGCTCGGGACTACGTGGAGATTTACCGGCAGCTCGTTGCTACTCGTTCCGAATGAGTTTCAATGCCTGGGTGGGTGCCGTAGGGGTGCTCCTCCTCACCATGGCACTGTCCTCGGCATGGATCCGACGTATGCCGATCTCCACCGCCGCGCTGTACCTGGGCATCGGCTGTCTGATCGGACCGTGGGGATTGAATCTCCTCCAGTTGGAAATCGGATCGAACACGCCGGCAATCAGGCACGTGACGGAACTGGCCGTGGTGCTTTCGCTGTTCGTGGGCGGGCTACGGTTACGCCTGCCCTTGATGCATTCGAAGTGGGGGCCTGCGTATCGTTTGGCGAGCACCGCAATGATTCTAACCATCGCGGGAATTGCGCTGATCGGCTGGAGCTTGTTTGCGCTGCAGCCGGCGACGGCGCTGCTTCTAGGGGCCATGCTGGCGCCCACCGACCCGGTACTCGCCGGCGAAGTCACGGTCTCGCATTCCCAGGACCAGGATCGATTGCGGTTCGCGCTCTCCGGTGAAGCAGGACTCAACGATGGGTTGGCGTTTCCATTCGTCTATCTGGCCCTCGCACTCGCCGCGACTCCGCTGCAACCGCACTGGATTGCCTCCTGGGCACTCGTTCAAATTGCTTGGGCGATTCCGGCTGGGCTCAGCATTGGTTACCTCCTCGGCCGGGCAATCGGAATGGCAGCCATTGCACTTCGGGCGCGAACTCGTGACACCGCTGCGCCCACCGACTTTCTGGCTCTCGCGCTCATGGCCCTGGCATATGCGATGGCCCAATCGGTAGGCGCATTGGGATTTCTGGCCGTATTTGCCGCTGGTATCGGCCTGCGCGGCTCCGAGCGCAGGACAGTCGAGGAAACACCCCATCCTTCGATGCAGAACGCGCCAGCCGAACGCCATCCGCCAGCTGAAACGCTGGTGGCCCAAGGAACGGTTGCCAACGAAGAGTTGGGTCAACCGGCAGTCGCCGCCGGCGTGCTCGTCGCCGAGGTATTCACCTTCGGGGATATTGCCGAGCGAATGCTCGAGGTATTGCTAGTTCTGGTCGGTGTAAGCCTCGCGAGCTATCTGAGCGTGAGCGGCGTCGTGTTGGGACTGATTGTTCTGATCGTCATCCGTCCGATATCCGTCTATCTCTCCATGCTGGGCAGCCAGGCGAGCAGGCTGCAACGGGCTCTGATTGGCTGGTTCGGTATTCGCGGCATCGGCAGCCTGTTTTATCTGGCATTTGCAGCAGAGCAACTTTCCGGCAGCGCTCGAGACCGCACACTGGACGCCCTGGTGATATCGACGATCGCGGTATCCATAGTAGTCCATGGGCTTACGGCACAGCCATTGATGAGCTGGTACGAGCGACGGATCGGCAAGCAACGGCGCAACCGTGAACCTGCATGACGTGAAGTCTCGCGGTCCGCCGAATGTGACACATCAGGTTGCCGGCGGCGACGCACCCGTACTGACGATGTGACGGCATCGGATGGCGTCACGGCCTCCGTGACCGCCTGCCGGGACTTACGCGTCTGGGCGCGAGCTCCTAAGGTCAAACAAATGTGAGGCGATAGTTCATACGCCGGCACTCTTAGGGACCCACACTTTCGCGCGTGGTTAACCCGCACGCTGATTCGCACGCGTGAACGGAAAGAAACACGCTATTTCGATGCTCCGCAGGCATTGCACCTGCGCGCCAAACCAGATAAGAATAAGAGCACGGTCTCTGACATCCTTTATCAAACACAGCGTGAAGTGCCATGACAGTTGTGAAGCGCGACTCGCACTACCACACCTACGCCGACTACCTCAGGTGGTCAAACACCTATGGTGATGAGCTAATCAACGGCACAGCGTATGTCAGAGAGCCACCATCCCCCTCGGTATCGCATCAGGGGATCGTCGCAGAGCTCTGTCGCCAGATCGCCACTGCGCTCCTCGGCAAACCCTGGCGTGTATACGTCGCACCACTTGATGTGCGACTCCCCAAGTCCACCAACGAAGACGACCAGATCGACACGGTCGTGCAACCCGACGTACTCATCGTATCGGATCCGCAGAAACTCGATGCTCGCGGAATACTGGGTGCCCCTGACTGGCTCGCCGAGGTCCTCTCACCAAGCACCGCCAGCTACGACCGGAAACTGAAGGTGCCCGTCTACGAACGGGCTGGCGTCCGCGAAGTGTGGCTCATAAATCCCGCCAATCGCACCTTGAGTGTGTATCGGCTCGAGGCAGGACGCTACGCAGAGGCGGCGGTCCTCGAGCTCAAAGGACATACACCACTCACCGCCGTCCCCGGCGTCACTATCGATTGGCAGCAAGTGCTCACCAACATTTGACCCGTAGCCCCGCGCTCGTGCAATTCATCTAAACTTTCGGAGTACGAATAGTATCCAGGCATAATCCCGCACACCTGGTGTGAAAGTTAGACGGTCGTCACGAATGGCGCGACCGACCAACAAACGGTCACGGATCCGTCATAGTCTGTTCCTAGACTTCTCCCGCCTTGATGTTCCCCAGGAGATTGATCATGGAACTCATTACCCTCTCGTTAGTCGGAACCGCCGCGATGTTTTTGGGACACTTGTATGGTGTGGTGAAATCCCGCCTCAGCGCCTTCACCTGAAAACAGCGGCGCCGTTTCGATAACACGCCGAACAGTGGCTCGACGCCGTCCAGGAATCGACGTCTACGACATCAACTTCGATCATTATATCGCCACCATCGTACACAACGGCGACACCCTGTGATGACGACGCGAGGCCGTATCAGCCGACCGTGGCAATTCCGAGGCAATCGGGACTGGATCAGCCCTTTTCGCGCAGCCGCTCCACAACCTTGGCGGTCGTCGCGTACGCCGTTCTAAAGACGCCCAATCAGGCCGACGGCGACTCGTGGCGGGGTCGAGCCTCGATGAAGATTCGCTTCACGGCGGGGTGCGCGGAGCGGATGGCCTCCTCCATTCGTACGACCGCCCGCATGTGCTCTTCCGCGGAGCTTTGCGTACGAAATTCCACTTCGAGATTCAGAAGGATCTCATCCGGGGCGAGATGCATCGTCAGGGGCGTACGCACAGCGGCCACTGCCGGATCGCGGGAAGCTATATCGCGCACGGTCTGAGTGACGGCCGGATCAGCGCTTTCTCCAATCAACAGGCCGCGGCTCTCATACACCAGAGTCAGTGCCACCGCGCACAGAATGATACCAATCACCACCGAAGCTGCGCCGTCATACAGCGGGTTGTTGAAGCGATGCCCGAGGTACACGCCCAGAAACGCTGACAGGATCCCGAGCAACGCCGCCGAATCTTCGAAGAACACTACAAACACCGAGGGGTCTTTGCTGTCGTGAAGACGTTTGAAAATACTCCCTGGCCGGCGACGTCGATTCAAGGTTCGCCATGCTATGGCGAGCGGGACTACTTCGCAGATCGTGGCAATCCCCAGCACCACATAGGCCCAGAGCTCCCGCTGGAGCGGGCGTGGATGCAACAGCTGCGAGATTCCCTCGTACAACGCCATACCGCCACCTGCGCCGAACAGCAAAACCGCGACGATCAGGCTCCAGAAGTAAACTTCGCGGCCGTACCCGAAGGGGAACTCTTCATCGGGTGGACGGCGGCTACGCCTCAGCCCATACAGCAACAACAGCTCGTTGAGAGTATCGAGAACCGAATGTATAGCTTCAGCCAGCATGGCAGCGCTGCCGGAAATCGCAGCCACGATGAACTTGATTGCAGCGAGCGCGCTGTTGCCGGCAACGGCCGCGAGCACCGGTCGATTACTCACCCGGCGATAGCCGCAACAACTATGCCCTCGCCCGCAGAACCGCGCGACTCACAGCCGACAGCAAGGGTCAGCCAATTCCTACACTAGAAGACTGGATCGTCAGCTGCCGCCCAAGCCAGGCCGGGCGGTAGAGTCCGCGCACTTTCACACAAAGGAGACGCATATGCCAACTCTCAGCGGCCACACTTCGGCTATCCGGGCCAAGAAGGTTCTGGGCACGAAAGTGACCGATACTTCCGGTAACAAAATCGGGCAGATCGAGGATGTGATTCTCGACAAGAGCTCCAACAGCATCCTGTTCGCGGTAGTGGGATTCGGCGGATTTCTGGGAATGGCGGAGAAGTATCACCCGATTCCGTGGGCTTCTCTCGACTACGATCCGGCCGAAGGCGCGTATGTGGTGAGCTACACCAAGGAGCAATTGGAAGCCGCGCCGAGCGGGTCGATCGAGGAGCTGACCCGAGATGACGGCATGGCGTTGCGGGATCGGACATACGAGTACTACAAGGCGCCGCGCTATTGGGACAAGCCGCTAAGCTGAAGGGACTAGTCGCAGAGGCCGGTGCGCACGGGGGCGGTGCGCATCGGCACGGCCTGCCGGTTGCCAACGTCACGATTACACATCCCGACCGCATCCTCTGGCCGGATCGGGGAATTACCAAGCTGGAACTGGCCCGCTACTACGCGGCGATCGCACCGAAATTGCTCGCGTATGCCGGTAACCGTCCCATCAGCCTGCTGCGCTGTCCGCAGGGGCGCGGCAAACAGTGCTTCTTCCAACGCCATCCCGGCGACAGCATGGCTTCGCACGTGCGATCCGTAAACGTCGCCGGCCGTGGGGATGGCAAGCCCTTCATCTTCATTGACGATGCGGAAGGACTCGTGTCGCTGGTGCAAATGGGCACGATCGAGATACACGCCTGGAACTCTTCGGTCTCGGACGTCAAGAAGCCGGACCGATTGGTTTTCGATCTCGATCCCGCCGAGGACATCCGATGGGATGCCGTGAAACGTGCCGCGCGCAACGTGCGCGAAGCCCTCGAGAGACTCGGACTCGTGTCCTTCCTCAAAACAACAGGCGGCAAGGGTCTTCATATTGTCGTTCCCTTTTCCCCGGGTCCCAGCTGGGGCGACGCGAAACATTTTGCGCGCAGTTTTTGCAATACGTTGGCGGAAGCCGAACCGGAGCGGTTCACCATCAACAGCCGCAAAGACGTGCGCGCGGGTCATATCTTTCTCGACTATCTGCGCAACGATGAGACAGCAAGTGCGATTGCCGCGTATTCGGTGCGCGCGCGTCCGGGCGCGCCGGTTTCTCTACCCATCGACTGGAAGGAGCTGTCCGACCTGAAATCCGCTGATGCATTCAAGATCAAGGATGCCCTGAAACGCCGCAAAGATCCGTGGAAGGACATTGCAACAGCGGGGCAGCAGCACCTGCCACTGGAACCAGAGCGGTCGCGTGAGCGTTCGCCTGTTAAATCGTCAGCGGAGTGAGAAGCCATGAGTGCCGACAACGTTCAAACCTTGGCGATTGCTGCTGTGATACTGCTCGCGTTGATCGCCGCCGCGTGGCTGATCACGCGTGACGTGCGTCGCAAGCAGTCGCTGCGACTCAAACAGCGCTTCGGTCCCGAGTACACGCGCGTGATATCTGAGCGAGGCGACCGAACCATAGCCGAGGCAGAGCTGGTGGCGCGGGAGAAGCGCGTGGAGCGGCTCAAACTCGTAGCACTGACGGCGGAGGATGCCTCCAGATTTGGGCAGGCCTGGGCCGTACTACAGACCCGATTCGTCGACAGCCCGCGCAGTGCGGTAGTCGAGGCGGACACACTGGTGCGCGACCTGATGGTCAAGCGCGGGTATCCGATGGCCGACTTCGAGCACCGTGCGGCCGACATCTCGGTGGACCATCCGTCGGTGGTGGAAGCGTACCGACGCGCCCGCGCGATCGCCGTGCGTGATCAACAAGGCCAGGCAAGTACCGAGGAGCTGCGCAAGGCGGTCGTGTACTACCGAACTCTTGTCGACGAGTTGCTCGAGACCCGTCACCCGAGACAGACATCGGCCACTAACACTGAAGCGGTGCATACATGAATACACCTATGAATCCTGAACCCAGAAAGCCTCTTAGAACCTCGGATCTGGCGGCCGCCGGCGCCCCACGCCCCGAGCCCGAATCAGAGCGGGAGCAGCCGGCACCGGAGTCGGATCGATTGGAGGCGCTATTTCCTTCCGATGTCGCAGAGCGGTACCGCACTCGATGGGCCGAGGTGCAAAGCGGCTTCGTGGACGATCCACGGCGGGCCGTTGCCGCCGGCGACGAGCTGGTCGCCGAGGTCATGAAGGGTCTCGCCAAGTCATTCGCCCACGAACGCGAAACCCTCGAGGACGAGCTGTCCCGCACGGGCGAGGCCTCGACGGAGACGCTCCGTGTGGGTCTGCGCCGGTATCACTCGTTCTTTGACAGACTCCTCTCGCTGTAGGTGGGTCTTAAGTTACAGCGGGTCACGAAATGACACCGGGTTGGAGACGCGGACTACTGTGGGCGGGGAGCATCCTGGGCGGCCTGATCGTGGCTGCCCTCCTCGTTCTGGCCTTCATGGACTGGAACCTTCTCAAGCATCCCATCGAACGCATCGCCAGCGCCAAGACTGGCCGCACGGTGCGGATCGCAGGAGACCTGCACGTCCATATCTGGTCATGGACCCCGACGGTGACGGTGAATGGCCTGACTCTGGGCAACCCCCCGTGGGAAGCCAATCGTCCGATGGCGAAGATCGAACGTTTGGAAATTCAGCTGAAGCTTCTTCCGCTGTTGAAGGGCGATGTGATCCTGCCGCGCGTTGCCCTGTTCAAACCGGACATTTACCTGCATCAGGACAAAGGCGGCCGGGCAAACTGGACATTCGAGAACAAAGCGCCGACCAACGCGCCCGCCTCCGGGCCAAGCAAGCTCCCGGTCATGCGCGATCTCATCATTCGAGACGGCAAGCTCACCCTCGCTGACGACATCCGCCGTTTGCAGATCAATGGCACCATCGACGCGGGTGAGAAGAAGACCGAACAGGATCCCACGCCTTTTCGCATCCAGGGCACGGGTACCATCAACAAGCAACCGTTCGAGCTCCACGTGGCGGGCGGACCGCTGATCAACCTCGATCCGCAGCACCCCTACCCGTTCAAGCTCGACATCAAGGCAGGCGATTTGCGTGCCACCTCCGACGGCAGGGTGCTCAAGCCCTTCGATCTCGGCGGCCTCGACTTCGAGGTCACACTCAGCGGTGAGGATCTGGCCGAGGGCTTTTATCTGACACAACTGGCTTTGCCCAACACGGCACCGTTCAAGCTGCACGCCCATATCGCCCGCAACGGAATGCGGGTCGCCGTAACCCAGATCCTCGGAAACGTGGGCGCAAGCGATCTGCGCGGCAAGCTGGATATCGATGCCACCCGGAAACGCCCCTTCATGACAGGAGAGTTATTATCGAATGAGCTGCGCATGAAGGATCTCGCCGCCTCCCTGGGCGGCAAACCCAAAAGCGGAAACTCACTGGATGCCAAGGCGAAGGTCGCCCGCAGCCCAAGCCCCGGTGCGACACCGGCGAAGGCCCCTCCGCCTAATCCCAATGCGCGCCTCTTCCCTGTTGCCCATCTGCAAGTCGAACGGGTGCGCGCCATGGATGCCGACGTGCGCTTCAAGGCCAAGTCGATCGAGTCCGGCAGCATACCTTTCGAGCAGGTCGCATTCCGGATCAAGCTGAACGAAGGCTTGCTGACAATCGACCCGTTAGCCTTCGAAATGCCACAGGGCCGATTGTCCGGGGACGTCAAGATCGACGCCCGCGGGACCACGCCCAAAGTGCACATCGATGTGCGCATCAAGGATATCCAGCTCGATCAACTGAAGGGCAAGAAACCAGACGCCACCGCACCACTCGAGGGCGTCATGCAGGCGCGGGCCGTCATCAACGGGACAGGAGACTCGGTGCACGCCGTAATGGCGGATGCGAATGGCACGGTCACACTGGTGCTGCCCGATGGCGAGGTGACTTCAGCCTTCGCCGAGTTGACCGGCATCAATGTCGCAAAGGGACTCGGCCTGCTGTTGACCAAGGGTGACGATAAAGTGCCGATCCGCTGTGGTGTCGCCCAATTTGACATCAAGCGCGGCATGATGGACGCCGACAACATTACTTTCGACACCCAGAATGTCCTGATCAAGGGCTCCGGGGACATCAATCTCGGCCCCGAGGAGTTGAATCTGCAGATCAAGGGAGAGCCCAAGAAGATTCGCCTGACGCGCCTGCGCACGCCCATTGAAATCAAAGGCCACCTCATGAAACCCTCGTTCGGTGTCAACGCGGGAAGCGTGGCGAAGCAGGGTGCGATCGCCGTGGCCCTGGGTGCACTGGTGACTCCAGTAGCAGCGGTACTCGCGTTTGTCGATCCCGGGCTTGCCAAAGATCAAAACTGCGCCGCCATGATTGCGGCAGCCGACAGCAAAGGGCCGCCGCCGCCCAAGTCCGATATTCCCTCGAAGAACCGCCCCTCCACCGGGCAATCCAAACTGGCCACCCAACCTTCCGCCGCACCCGAGCGGCGCTGAGGGCCCGCCACCTAAGGTATGTTCACCGAATTTGTTCGGCGCACGCACCTCTACCAGAACTGGGACAGACAACTCAGCGCACGCACGCGATTCTTTGGGGCAGCGGCGCACACCAATGCAGCCTTCGCCCAATGGTGCCGGATGCCGCGTCCCATTCGTGCCTTCTGTGACGAGTCCTTCGAGTTTCTCGCAGCCGCTGGATACTATCTCGAGGGCTTGAATCGGACACTGGCGGGCGATATTACTCTGCAATCCGAACGTGGCCCAACGCTGGATCATGCGCTCGTAACACTCGAGCAGCTCGCCCTCGAGCGGTTCTTGAACGGCTACGCGCGGCGCCAACCTGCCGAATATCAGCGCACGGTCGCTCAGCTCAACCGGCTATTGTTTTGTCTCGGGGAAACTTCCGCACCGTTGCCGATCCCGGCGAGTGTTCGCCTCTACAAAAGGACCCTCAGGTTGGTGCGCCAGCGGCTCGGCCGCTCCATCCATTTCCCGCGGTTGGACGATCGGATCTGGATCGGCCGAACCTTGGTCAATTTGATTGCCGCTCAGCCTGCGCACGCGCTCGACTGTCCCGGCGGCCATGGAACTGGCGCAGGCTTGGCGTATTCAACAACTGTCAGCCCTTTACAGGTGAGCGTATGTCGGCCCGAACCCTGTTGATCATCGTGCTCGTGCTGCTGCTGATCGGCGCCCTGCCTGCCTGGCCTTATAGCACCGGCTGGGGCTATTACCCGAGCGGAGGCTTGGGACTGGTTCTACTGATCATCATTGTGCTGGCGCTCTTCTGAGGCAGCGCACGGCACGCACACAACAAGCAACACATCTCGTATTTACCTGGGTTAATGCCCCGGCGGCAGCGCTGCCGGGGTTCGTTTTGTGCTACGTAGCAGGCTCACACACCAGATGGAGCCGCTCTCATGAACGCAGCTATTCGCCCTCTTGCAATCGTAACGGGAGCTTCGAGCGGTATTGGCCTGGAGCTCGCGCGCGAGTGCGCGCGCAACGGCTTTGACTTGATAATTGCTGCCGACAGGGCGCTGGCTCCGGCACGAGCTATGTTGGGGGAGCTGGGAGCGCAGGTCACTGCGATCGAAGCCGACCTGGCGACCGAAGAGGGTATACGCAGACTCTATGATGGATTGGACGGGCGTGTCGTGGATGCGCTCATTGCCAACGCCGGTCACGGACTTGGCAAGGCGTTCCTGGATCAGTCTTTCAGCGACGTCACCCATGTGATTGACACCAACATCACTGGAACGCTGGCACTCGTCCACCGCGTCGGCAACGATATGCGACGCCGTGGCAGCGGGCGAATTCTGATTGTCGGCTCGATCGCGGGATTGATGCCCGGAACTTTTGCCGCCGTCTACAACGGGACCAAGGCTTTCATCGATTCGTTTTCCCTGGCATTACGCAACGAATTGAAGGATAGCGGGGTCACCGTGACTTGTCTGATGCCGGGAGCGACAGACACTGAGTTCTTCAAGCGTGCCGACATGATGGACACGAAGGTCGGCACGGAGGACAAAATGGACGCAGGTGAGGTCGCACACATTGGTTTCAAGGCGATGATGGACGGCGAGGCTGACGTCGTGGCGGGGATGGCGAACAAACTTCGGGCGACCATGGCGGCGGTGACGCCCTCCTCGGCTCTGGCGGAGCAACATCGCAAGATGGCGGAGCCCGGCACTGCCAAGCAGTGACACCGCCACGGGTCGAGCCGCCGATCGAGCCCATGCTCGCGAAGCTTGCCGAGGAGCTCCCGACCGGCAACTTCCTATATGAACCGAAGTGGGACGGATTTCGGGCACTGGTGTTTCGGGGCGCCGGGGAGGTTTATCTCCAGAGCCGCGACTGCCGGCCCCTGGACCGCTACTTCCCGGAGCTCCACGAAACGCTTCTCCAGCGCCTGCCGGATCACTGCGTCGTTGACGGTGAAATCATAATCGCCACGGCCGGAGGATTAGACTTCGACGCTTTGCAGTTGCGCTTGCATCCGGCGGCCTCCCGCGTCCACAAACTAGCGAAGGAGACTCCCACCTCTTTCATTGCCTTCGACGTGCTCGCCGTAAAAAAGCGCAACCTGATGACGGCGCCACAGACGGAGCGTCGCGCCATCCTCGAGCGGTTGCTCGCCGACGTTGAACGCCCCGTCTATATCACACCCGCCACGCGCGACAGGACGCAAGCACTCGACTGGCTGACACGCTTTGAAGGAGCCGGCTTGGATGGCGTGGTCGCCAAGCTGGAGTCTGGAACCTACCTCCCAGGTGTGCGCGCGATGATCAAGGTAAAGCACGTGCGTACTGCCGACTGTGTGCTGGCCGGATTTCGTTGGCACAAGAGCGGCAAGCAGGCGGTGGGATCACTGCTACTGGGTCTCTACGATCACAATGAAGTCCTCCAGCATGTCGGCGTAGCGTCCTCCTTCACCATGGCCATGCGTAGACAGCTGGTGAAGGAGCTTGCGCCACTTCGCAAGAAGGCGATGGAAAACCACCCTTGGCGCGAGTGGGGCGGCGCAGCGGCCCAGAGCCGGTGGAGCGCCGGTAAGGACCTGTCTTGGGAACCGCTTCGGATCGAGCGCGTGTGCGAAGTGAAGTACGATCATATGCAAGGGGATCGCTTTCGCCACGCGGCGTTTTTTCTGCGTTGGCGGCCTGACAGGCAACCGCAGGACTGCGGTTACGACCAACTTGAAGTCACTAAGCCTTACGAGCTGGAGAAGATCTTCTCGTCAGGGTAAGCGGGAGCGCTCCGTGCTACCTGCAACGGTATGGGTGGAGCAATCCGCATCGGCGTTTCTGGATGGCGCTATGAGCCCTGGCGAGGTGTCTTCTACCCGCAAGGTTTGCCGCAACGTTGCGAGCTCGAGTATGCGTCGCGCCGCTTTGCGGCAATCGAGATCAACGGCTCGTTCTACTCCCTGCAAACTCCGGCCAGCTATGCAGCCTGGTATAAAGAGGCACCCGAGGGGTTCGTATTTGCGGTCAAGGGCGGACGATTCATCACGCACATGCGCAAGCTGCGCAATGTGGAGGAGCCCCTGGCAAACTTCCTGGCGTCGGGGTTATTCAACCTGCGGGAAAAGCTCGGCCCCATACTTTGGCAGTTTCCGCCGAACTTCAAATACGACCGGGCACGTCTGGAGCCGTTTCTGGATTTACTACCCTACGACACCGAGGCGGCCTGCCGGCTCGCCCGCCGCCGCTCGGCCTGGATGAAAGGCCGTACGCGCCTGGCGATTGATGCAAAGCGCGCCCTTCGCCATGCCATCGAGATTCGTCACGAAAGCTTCCTTACGCCTTCGTTCGTCGAGCTGCTGCGCGAGCGCGGCGTAGCGCTGGTGGTTGCCGAAACAGCCGGGCACTGGCCGCTGTACGAAGATCTCACGGCGGATTTTGTTTATATCCGCCTGCATGGCGATCAGGAGCTGTATCGCAGCGGCTACAGCAACGACGCGCTCGAGCGGTGGGCAGCGCGCATTCGCACCTGGAGCTGCGGGCGGGAGCCAGCGGACGCGCGCAGAATTATCAACGCTGCTGAGCCGGGCCTGAGCAAGCCGCGTGATGTGTATTGCTTCTTTGATAACACCGACGCCAAGTTGCGCGCGCCCTTCGATGCGCAGGCGTTGCTGAAGAAATTGGAATTGGCGCCGCGCCTCCCGTCGCAGCCGCAAGCGGCACCGCGCGCGGGCTCCGCTGGGTATCTTTCCTGCTAGACCAACTTCACCTATCCCGAATGGGTGTCCGGTCATGGCACAGACAGTAGGAGACTTTCTCGTCGAGCGCCTTCACGCATGGGGCGTCAGACGGATCTTCGGTTACCCCGGAGACGGTATCAATGGAGTGTTTGGTGCCCTCAACCGGGCGAACGGCAAGATCCAGTTCATCCAGGCTCGCCACGAAGAGATGGCGGCATTCATGGCTTCCGCGTACGCCAAGTTCACGGGTGAGCTCGGTGTCTGCATAGCCACCTCCGGTCCCGGCGCGGCACATCTGGTAACCGGCCTCTACGATGCGAGGCTCGATCACATGCCCGTCCTGGCGATTACGGGACAACAGTCGCGCAATGCACTGGGCGGCCATTATCAACAGGAGGTCGATCTCCCCAGCCTCTTCAAGGATGTCGCGGGGGCGTTCGTGCAGCAAGCCTCAACAGCCCCGCAAGTCCGCCACATCGTCGATCGCGCCATCCGCATCGCACTTGCCGAGCGCCGGGTGACTGCCATCATCCTGCCTAACGACTTGCAGGAAGCCACCTATGAGGAACCGCCACGAGCCCACGGCACGTTGCACTCGGGTATCGGCTTCTCCCGACCGAAGGTCGTGCCTTACGAGGAGGATCTCAGGCGCGCGGCGGATGTGTTGAATGCCGGTAAGAAAGTCGCAATGCTCATCGGCGCGGGCGCAATGGCAGCCAGCGCCGAGGTCGTAGCGGTGGCCGATAAACTCGGCGCGGGGGCTGCGAAAGCGCTGCTCGGCAAGGCCGCACTCCCCGACGATCTGCCTTGGGTAACCGGCTCCATTGGATTACTCGGGACCGAGCCCAGTGACCTGCTGATGAGCGAGTGCGACACCCTGCTCATGATCGGGTCGGGCTTTCCGTATTCAGAGTTCCTTCCCAAGGAGGGGCACGCTCGCGGCGTACAGATCGACATCGCAGCGGACATGCTGTCGCTGCGCTACCCGATGGAAGTCAACCTGGTAGGCGATGCTGCCGAGACCTTGCGGGCGCTCTTACCGCTTCTGGAGGCCAAGACCGAGAGCTCCTGGCGCGATCGCATCGCTCGCAGCCTCGAGAAGTGGTGGCGTACGCTCGAAGAGCGTGCAATGCAGCCAGCGGCACCGGTTAACCCACAGCGGGTGGTGTGGGAATTGTCGCCCCGTTTGCCCGAGCGGGCCATTGTGACGAGTGACTCCGGCTCGTGCGCCAACTGGTATGCGCGCGACCTGAAAATCCGCACTGGAATGATGGCTTCACTCTCTGGAGGATTAGCGTCGATGGGGGCAGCGGTGCCTTATGCCATTGCGGCGAAGTTCGCGCATCCAGACCGGCCGGTCATCGCCCTCGTCGGTGACGGCGCCATGCAGATGAACAACATGGCGGAGCTCATCACCGTGGCCAAGTACTGGCGCACCTGGTCCGACCATCGTTGGATCGTATGCGTGTTCAACAACGAGGATCTCAATCAAGTGACCTGGGAGCAGCGCGTCATGGAGGGAGATCCGAAATTCGAAGCGTCGCAGGACATCCCGAATGTCCCCTACCACCGCTTTGGGGAGCTCATCGGGTTGCACGGCATCTATGTGGATCGACCCGACGCGCTGGGCCCCGCCTGGGAGGAAGCGCTGGCGAGCGACCGGCCTGTCGTTCTGGAGGTCAAAACGGATCCGGAAGTCCCGCCTCTTCCGCCGCACATCACCTTCAAACAGGCCATGCATTTCGGGGAGACCCTCGTCAAAGGCGATCCTCGGGAAGGCAGCGTCATCAAGGAGACGGCCCGGCAAGTGTTGAGCTCGATTCTGCCCGGCCATCACGACAAAGATGACTGAGACCCGCGGGGCACCGATTTCCGGGATACGGACTCACGCATACCGGATTCCGACCGACTCACCGGAAGCCGACGGCACCTTCAGCTGGAACGCGACGACCATTGTCATTGTCACTGTGGAGGCTGGCGGACTCACAGGGATGGGCTACACCTATGCGGACGCCTGCGTGGCCCCGTTAGTGCATTCGGTGCTGGCCGGGGCAATCCAGCAGAAAGACTGCTTCGCGATCCCGGAATGTTGGCTGTCGATGCAGCGAGCCGTGCGCAATCTCGGCCGCTCGGGAATTGCCGCGTGCGCTATTTCCGCGGTCGATGTGGCGCTATGGGATCTGAAAGCGCGTCTGCTGGGGGTGAGTCTGAGCGGGCTGCTCGGGGGTACGCGGGAAGTGCCAATTTACGGCAGCGGTGGATTCACAACCTACAGCGACGATCAGCTGCAGCGCCAGCTGTCAGGCTGGGTGGAGCGGGACGGTTGCCGCTGGGTCAAGATGAAAATCGGCAGCGAGCCCCGACGTGACCCCCATCGGGTGAGTGTCGCCAAGCGGGCGATCGGCGAGCACGGACTGTTCGTAGATGCGAATGGGGCGTTCTCGGTCAAGCAGGCGTTGCGTTTCATCTATGCCAGCTCGGATATCGAGCTCCAGTGGTTCGAAGAGCCTGTTACCTCAGACGACACTCATGGGCTGCACCTGTTACGTGAGCAGCTGCCGAGGGCCACCGAAGTCGCCGCAGGAGAATATATCTACACGCTTGACGACGCGCGGCGCCTGTTGGAGGCCGGCGCGGTAGATGTGTTGCAGACCGATGTTACACGTTGCGGGGGCATCACAGGATTCTTGAAGGTCAGTTCACTCTGCGAGTCACACCACCTGGATCTCTCAGGACATTGCGCGCCTGCATTGCACCGTGACGTCGCCAGCGCCGTGCCCAGAGTGCGTCACTTGGAGTGGTTTCATGATCATGTCAGGATCGAGCGTCTCCTGTTCGACGGCGCCCCGGAGCCCGTTCATGGGGCGATACGGCCCGACCCCGCACGGCTGGGACATGGCTTGGAACTCAAACACCAGGACGCGCAGCAGTATGCCCTCGGAGGGACGTGAGTGAAAGAACGTGCTCTCACCCGTCCACACGCCGACGCCGCCCGGCAGCTGAATCTGAGCTCCGCGCTGCTGGCACTGTCAGTATTGACCGACAGCGGCGTCGAGCACTACCGAGGTTCGTTTCAAAACCGGGTGATGTATGTCCCCCTGGGCGTAGCCGCACTCACCCTTGGCGCCGGTGTGTTTGGAATGGCCCAGCCACGCTTGCGACGGCACGCCGCGCGCGATTCAATCTACGCCGTCGCTGCGGCAACCGGGGCTGCCGGCTTTCTATTTCACGCTTACAACATCAGCAAGCGCCCCGGTGGGATGTCATGGTTGAATCTTTTCTATGCGGCGCCGATCGGTGCGCCAATTGCGTTGACTCTGGCCGGGCTACTTGGCAAGGGCGCAGAAGTAGCACGGGGCCACTCGATAGGTCGACTCGCAGCAGCGGTGAGTGCTGTTGGTCTGGCGGGAACTGCCGCCGAAGCTGCGCTCATGCATTTTCGCGGCGCTTATCACAACCCGGCGATGGCGTTGCCGGTGTCAGTGCCGCCGGTTGCAGCGACGCTTCTCGGCGCGGCGGTGTGTGCGCCCGGCCCTCGAATTGGACGCCTCGCCCGCTGGTGGCTCAAATTTACCGCCTTGCTCGGCTTTGCCGGCGTCGGCTTCCACGCTTATGGCGTCTCCCGCAACATGGGAGGCTGGCGCAACTGGAGTCAGAACGTCTTAAACGGGCCGCCGCTGCCGGCGCCTCCCAGTTTCACTGGGCTTGCCATCGCGGGGTTGGCCGCTCTACGTCTCATGGATGAGGAGGCCCATACGGACCGCGGGGTGCGCCGATGACCGACCGGTATCCCGGCTACGACGTCCTGGCCAAACGTGACTCCCCCTCCTGGAATGAACAGACACGGCAGGTGATCGACGAGCGGCTGGCTGTCCGCGCTGATTCACATCGCTTCTTCACCGACGAGGAGTGGCCCACTATCGTGGCCGTTTGCGCCCGGATCATTCCCCAGCCGCAGCAACCAGACCAGCCGGTTCCGCTCGCCGCCATGGTGGATTTGAAGTTGTTCGAAAATAGTGGCGATGGTTACCGCGACTCCAGACTGCCGTGCTTACGTGAGGCCTGGCGGCGCGCGCTACGGGCATTGGATGCGGAAAGTCACAAAGCCGGGCGAGTCCGATTCCACCAGCTACCCGTGGCCGGCCAGGACGATCTGTTGCAGGCGGTACAGGACGGGCGCAGCAATGATCCCGCGTGGGGTGATATGCCACCGCCAGTTTTCTTCAGCAAGCGGCTGCTGCATGACATCGTCAGTGCCTACTACTCACACCCCCGCGCCTGGAACGAGATTGGGTTCGGCGGGCCGGCCGCGCCTCGCGGTTATGTGCGCATGGATTTCGACCGGCACGACCCGTGGGAGGCCGCCGAGGCACGTCCAGGGTTGGAAGAGCAGGCTCGGCGCCACAATGCCAGAATTCGATAACGCCACAGACGCGCCGCGCGCCACCGGCGGGCGCGCGCCGGATGTATTCCGGGTCGGCGGCTGGGTTCCGATGCGACAGTATCGGGACGACGAAGTGGTTGACTTCGCGATCGTGGGTACCGGCGCGGGTGGCGGTACGCTCGCCTGCAAGCTGGCCGAGTATGGCTTTTCGGTCGTAGCGTTGGATGCCGGGCCCTACTGGCGGCCGCTGGAGGACTTTGCCTCCGACGAGCACCATCAGGCAAAGCTTTATTGGACCGACGAGCGCATTGTCGATGGGGACAATCCGTTGCAGCTCGGATCGAATAATTCCGGAAAGTCCGTCGGGGGCTCCACCGTGCACTTTGCCATGGTGTCACTGCGCTTTCGGCCGGAATGGTTCAAGGCCCGCACCCTGCTAGGCTACGGCGTCGATTGGCCGTTGGACTGGCGCGAGATGTGGACCTATTACAGCGAGGTCGAACAGGCGCTGAAGATCTCCGGACCTGTTACTTACCCCTGGGGACCCCATCGGCCGCGTTATCCGTACCGGCCGCATGAGCTGAACGCCGCGGCGTTGGTTTTAGCAAAAGGCGCCGAGGCTCTGGGGATCCGCTGGACGCCAACACCGCTTGCGACGCTGTCGGCACCACGGGGGTTGGCCCATCCGTGCGTCTATCGCGGGATGTGCGTCATCGGTTGCGCCACAAACGCCAAGCAAAGTGTCCTCGTAACGTGGCTGCCGCGTGCGCTGGCTGCGGGAGCTGAGATCCGCGATCTGGCCATGGTGGGCACAGTGGAACACAGTCCCGCGGGACTCGCGACCGGGGTGCGCTACTTTCGCGACGGCCGCTGGCGCTTTCAGAAGGCCCGTAACGTGGTCGTTGCCGGCTATGCCATCGAAACGCCGCGCCTGTTGCTGAATTCAGCCTCCAGCCGCTTTCCCGACGGGCTCGCCAACTCCTCGGGGCTCGTGGGCAAGAACCTGATGGTGCAGGCCAATCAAGCCGTCTGGGGCCTGATGGAACAGGAAATCCGCGCCTACAAAGGACCGCCGTCGCTGGCCATCACCGAGCACTGGAACTACGACGATGCGGGTAAGGATTTCTTCGGCGGCTACTGTTATATGAGCCAGGGGCCGCTGCCCGTCGTTTGGTCCGGAACTCAATCAGGGAAGCGGGGTTTGTGGGGGCAGGCGTTGCTCGATGAAATGCAGCAGTACAACCATCAGGTGGGATTGAAGATCGTCGGCGAGTGTTTACCCCAGGAGCGCAATCGGGTCACTCTCACCGAAGAGCGCGATCAGTACGGGTTACCCGTTCCGCGTGTCACCTACTCCTACTGTGACAATGACCAGCGTTTGATTCGTCACTCGTTACGTTTCATGCGCGAGGCGCTCGAGGTCGTCGACGCCCGGCAGATCTGGGACGAGACCGACGACACCTGCCACTTGAATGGCACAGCGCGAATGGGATCCGATCCCAAGGACAGCGTCGTCAACGCCGATTGCCGCTCCTGGGACATGCGAAATCTTTGGATCTGCGACGGGTCAGTATTTCCGACCGTCGGAGGCGTCAATCCGTCGCTGACTATCCAGGCTATCGCCTGCCGGACCGCTGACCGCATCAGGCAGCTGGCGGCGCGTGGAGAGCTGTGAGTTCAACTTCTTCTACGCGCCCACCCGAAACCCGCGCCTACGCCTAACAAGAGCCCCACTAGCGCCACGCCGGCGAACAATCCGACACGTGCAACCTCGCCGGCAATCAGCGGTGCCCAGGTGCCGGCTTCCTCACCGAAAGATCCGCGCGTGCGATGCAGATCAGTGACCGGCTGCTCCAGGTTATCCCGGCGCTGCGACCCGATGGGCCGAGATGTTTGCTGACCTTCAACCGCAAACCTGGCGAGGTATCGGTCCATCACACCTGGCAGTGCCGCATCGCCCAGGATGGTCAGAAACGTCGGCACACCGAGCCAGTACTCGCGCCACCGCCCGCGGGAGGCATGAAACACCGCACTCGCCGCAACCTCAGGTTGAACCGGCCGCCCCATGGGTCGTGGTGAGTGGGACAGGTGCGCTCGCGCCCAATCGAATTGCGGAGTGTTGACCGCTGGCAACTCAACGATACTGATGCGGATACCGGAGCTCTCATGCTCGAGCTCAGCCCGCAGTGAATCCGTGAAACCCCGAATGGCGTGCTTGGCGCCGCAGTAGGCCGACTGCAGCGGGATGCCTCGATAGGCCAATGCGGACCCGACCTGGATGATCCGGCCCTTCCTCCGTGACCGCATGGATTTCAGGGCAGCCATCGTGCCGTGTACAAAGCCGAGGTAAGTCACCTCCGTCACACGACGAAACTCTTCCGGGGTCATTTCCGCCACGGGAGAGAATACGGTCAACATGGCGTCGTTGATCCACACGTCAATCTTGCCCAGCTTCTGTTCCAGACGCTCCGCAGCGCCGAACACAGCCGCGGCGTCGGCGACGTCCACCGCTTCAAATGCAACCTCAGTGCCTCGGTCGTACAACTCCTTTCTGACCGTTTCCAGCGCGACGGCATCCCTGGCGATCAATCCAATCCGGTCGCCCGCCTGAGCGAAGCGGTGCGCGATAGCTCGGCCGATGCCTGCGGAGGCACCTGTAATGATGACTGTACGCGGCCCTTTTGGTTTGGAGCGGAACACGGTGGAATCCTCCACGACTTTGACCCGGATTGTGTGAAGCAAGGTTTGTGCGCAAGAGCATCTTGGCGGTGGCGCCCTACCACGGCGCAGGGACGTGGGAGCGTGTCACGAAGTCAAACAGCGAAAGACCGATCAGCATCGTGAGCCAGACAAACCCCAGCACCGAAGCCAGCCTGGTCAGATTTCGGGCTTCCGTTTCGTGCATGAATACGGCCATCACCAGGACTGTCTTGCTGACGGAGACCCCCAGGTTGATCACATTATTCCAGACGCCGAGCTTCACGAGCGCCGACCCCGCGCTCAGGGCGAGCAGCGCCAGCAGTGCAAGCAGTATCCACAGCAAGCGCGCCACGCTGGTGGTGTGGGGAGCTTTGCTGTCCTCACTCATCCGGACCTCCCCACCAGGTAGATGACGGGATAGACAAAAATCCAGACGATATCCACCAGATGCCAATACAGCGCCGCCAGCTCCAAGGTCGTATAGCGTTGCGGCCCGAAGGTACCGCGTGCCACACGCACGGCCAACGTGCCGATTACGCAGACGCCGATGAAAACGTGTACGGAATGGAAGCCGGTGATGAAATAGTACAAACAGAAAAAGAGCTCTACCGCGCGCACGTGCGGACCGGTCTGCTGAAAGTCGATACCCGGGATCAGATGCTCCTGGTACTCGTCGTGGTATTCAAATCCATGCATGACCAGAAAGCTCGCGCCCAGAAGCGCGGTGGCACACATCAAAATGACAGCCGGGCGACGCTCATCGAGCTTGATGGCCCGTACGGCGAGCGCAATCAGACTACTGCTAATCAACAGCACCGCGGTCTCCGCGGTCCCCAGCAGCATGTCGGTATGCCGGCTGGCTTCTGCGAAGCCCAGCGGATAGAGCACCCGGCAGATCGTGTAACTGGCGAAGAGCACGCCGAAGAAAAGAATCTCGGTCGCGAGAAACACCCACATGCCCAGCGTTGCGGCCTCACGCTGCTGGACCGCATCGTCGTACTGCTCTTCGACAGAAACGGTTTCCCCACGCGCCGGCACTGATTCTGCGACGGCGCTCAAGGAGCGGCCTCGTGATAAGCGTAAGGTTCGCGCACGACCGGGGGACTCAGGAAGTTCTCCTTGGGCGGCGGAGAGCTGGTTTGCCACTCCAGCCCGCGCGCGTCCCACGGGTTGTTGCCGGCCGCACGTCCGTAGCGCAACGACCACAATAGATAGAGCGCCGGCATGAGGTAGCCCACGGCCAGAATCGAAGCACCCGCCGACGACAGGATATTCAACAGTTGAAATTCCGGCAGATACGAAAAATAGCGGCGCGGCATGCCTTCGTATCCCAGCAGGTATTGTGGGAAGAACGTCAGGTTGAAGCCAAAGAACATCAGGATGGCGGCAAAACGCGCCCACCCTTCCGGATAGAGCCACCCGGTGATTTTCGGCCACCAGTAGTGGATCCCGCCGAGATAGGCCATGACGGAGCCGCCGACCATCACATAGTGGAAGTGGGCGATCACAAAATAGGTGTCGGTCAGTGGAATATCCAACGCCGGAGCCGCGAGAATCAGGCCCGTGAGCCCTCCAAGCATGAACAGTCCCACGAATCCCAACGCATACAGCATGGGCGCTTCGAATGAGATATCACCTTTACGCAGTGTAGCGGTCCAGTTGAAAACCTTGATGGCCGACGGCACCGCCACAATGAAACTCAGGAGGGAGAACAGGGTACTGGCATAAACGGACTGGCCCGCCACGAACATATGGTGTCCCCAGACCAGGAAACCGATCACTGCGATCGCCAGCATCGAGTAAGTCATGAAGCGGTAACCGAATATGCGCCGCCGCACGAAGCAGGTAATGATCTCGCTCGCCACACCCATGGCCGGCAGAATCATGATGTAGACCGCCGGGTGTGAGTAGAACCAGAACAGATGCTGAAACAACAGCGGATCACCGCCCAAAGCCGGATCAAAGACCCCCACACCCAGTCCCCTCTCCAGTCCGATCAGCGCCAGGGTCATCGCCAGCACGGGGGTTGCCAGCACCATCACCAGCGAGGTCGCATAAATTCCCCACACGAACAGCGGCAACCGAAACCAGTGCATGCCGCGCGTGCGCAGACTGTGCACGGTGACGATGAAGTTCAGTCCCGTGAAGATCGAGGAGAACCCGGTGATAAACACTCCGATTACCACGAGGAAGACATTGCTGTTCGAGAACATCGTGCTGAAAGGCGTATAAAACGTCCAACCCGTATCGACCCCTCCGGCCAGCAGCGCCGCGATGGTGAACAGACCTCCCCCAATGTACAAATACCAACTGGCGAGGTTCAGGCGGGGGAAGGCGACGTCGCGCGCCCCGATCATGAGCGGCAGCAGAAAATTGCCCAGCGTGGCCGGGATGGAAGGAATCAGGAAGAACCAGACCATCACCACACCGTGAAAGGTGAACGTCTTGTTGTAGGTCTCCGCGCTCATGATCGCCCCTTGGGGCTCCACGAGATTGAAGCGGATGAGCGTGGCCGCCACGCCTCCCAGGAAGAAGAAGAAAGTGATACCGAGCGCATAGAGGATCGCAATCCGCTTGTGGTCGCGCGTGGTGAGCCAATCGAGGAGCCCGTAGTCCCGGGCGAGAAAGCTCCGCACAGAAAGCTCCGGATGAGCCGTCGCGCTCATCGAGGGGGCTCCGTCGCGGAGGGCAGCGATTTGATGTATTGGATCAGTGCCATGACCTCCTCCTCGCTCGCCTGGCCGCTGTACTCGGGCATGATGGGCGCATAGCCGGCCACGATCTGGCTATGCGGCAACAGAATCGAATCGCGCAGGTAGCGCTCATCGGCTATCACGCTACCACCTCCTTCGAGATGCACCGGACGACCGTAGAGGCCGGCCAGTTGCGGCGCGTGTACCGCCGAGTTGGGTCCATGGCAACCGCTACAGCCCAGGGAGTTGAACAAGGTAGCTCCCTGCTGTGCCATGGTGCCGCCGCTGCTCTGGCTGGCCAGCCATGCGGCGTATTCGGAAGCACTGGTAACCACCACGCTGCCGCCCATATGCGAATGATCGGTACCACAATACTCTGCGCAGAAGAGCGGAAACCTCCCCAGCTTGGTAGCGGTAAACCACACTTGCGTATAGCGCCCCGGCAAGACGTCCTGTTTGACACGAAACGCCGGCACATAAAAGCTGTGAATGACATCCTGAGATGTCATGGTGAGCCGGATGGGCACGCCTAACGGGACGTGTAGCGTGTTGATTTCACGCTGGCCGGCCGGGTGCTGGACTTTCCACATCCATTGCTTGGCTACCACATAGAACGTCCGCGCCTGTGCCGGTGGCGTGTGGGCCTGCGCAAATAAAAACAGACTCCACAGGAATACACCGACGAACATGGCGAAAGGCACGAGCGTCCAGGTGAGCTCCACTCCCAGACTCTGCTGGTGCGCGCCACTTCGGTCGGCACTGCTGCCGCGGCGGTACCGGATGCAGAAGTACACCATTGCGGTGAACACTCCCAAAGCGACCAGGCCGCACACCGCGATCATGGACCAGAAGAGTGCGTCGATTTGCGGTGCAAGGCTCGAGGCCTGGGTGAGGAATAGATGAAAGCGGTTCACCAGCCCTCCCCTCGCTGCGCGCGGCGACGGCGCAAGACCAGCAGCAGCGCGCCCAACGCGAGAACCGTCGCAACACCCAGCCCTTGCAACACGCGGTGGATCAGGAGGCCATAATGCCCGGTAGAGGGGTCATAGTCGCAACACAGCAATATGAAGCGATCCACCCAGGTACCAATACGTCCGGCCGATGCATCGACCACGGCCAGGCGCAAAGCCTGGGGATCGAATTGCACGCCGGTCAGATACTGCGTAATCACGCCCTGAGAGCTCAACACAACCAGAGCAGCCGGATGCGCGTACTCGCCGTTGCGAGCATCGAACCAGGATCTGAAGCCAATCGCCTTCATCAAGGCATCGCGCGCCGCAGCCGTGCCAGTCAGGTAATGCCAGCGCGACACCAACCCACCAGGCAGGCGCGCGGCATCCTCATGTTGCGTAGTGCGTGCCGCCTGCGGAGTCTCCCTCGGATCAATACTGACGAGCACCACGTTAAAGTCCTTGCCGGGGACCAGACCTGCGCGGGCAACAGCATGCGCGACCCCTGCGCGAATCGCTCCACAGAGATTTGCGCACGCATAGTACCCGGGAACCAGGAGCGTCACCCGGTTGCCGAGGACCGTGCGCAGTTCGCGGGGGCTACCATCCGCCTCGCGCAACTGAAGGTTGAGTGGGACTTCGAGGCCGACGCGCGGATCGAGACCCGCGCGGACCTGCAGATCTCGCGGCGGTAGCACGCGCCTCGCGGGTTTAATGGCCGCACCCGTTGCAGACTGATCGATCCGATGCCCCTGCTCTGTCAGGTAGAGCGACATCGCACGATCTATCGGAATGCGCGCAAACGCGTGTGTCTGATCAGTCCACTGCCAGCTGGAGAGGAGAGCCTCTTTCTCCTTGCGGAAATGGTCCATCTCGACTACTGGATTGGCCTGCAGGCGCGGCCGTGGCGGAACCGCGCCTCGACGTGCAACCACCTCACTGTGGTTCGGCACAATCCAACGAGTCAGCGAGATATCGATCAGCGTTGCCAACACAACGACAACGGCCGCCAGGAGCCCTCCAATGCTCAATATCCGTCGTACCGCGACGGCGGAAGACTCATGGCCGAAGGGCGGCTCAGCCACGCTGGCTCTCCAGGGTCGCAGACATCCGCGACGCGGAGCCCGCGACCAAAGGGCGGCCGCAGCGGCGCAGATTGTCTCCATACACCCCCGCCCAAAGCAGCCCCATGCCTAGCCAGGCGCACAGGTCAGTCCAGTGCAGCGCAAACCCCTGAGTACGCAAGGACGGCAGAACCAGCCACAGACAGTCTAGGAGCTGCGCCATTAAAAGGAGTATTGCCACGGCGCGCAGCACTACGAGATGCCGCTTGGCGCGCCGCGAGAGCAGTATCGCGAACGGCACCGCAAAGTTGCAGACGACCAGGCACCAGCCGACATCACGCCAACTCGTCAACGTTCGTGGGATGTACCACTGTGTTTCCGCCGGCAGGTCGGCAACCCAAACAGTGAGGTATTGCATGAACGCCAGATACGACCACGCCAGCACGAACATCAACAGCAGGTTGCCGAGATCGCCGGGTAGCTTCGCCGCCCCGGCGGGCAGACGATGCAGCCTCAGGGCACTACAGACCGCGAGTGCTGCTGCGGCCAGCATCCAGCCGGTGCCGACCATGAGGCCGAAGGTGGACGAGTGCCAATGCGGCAGCAGAGACATCGCCCAATCGGTCGCCGCAAAGAGCGTTGTCAAAGCAAAGAGAATCAACCCTGCCGCAGCCGTGCCTGGAGCAGGCATCCCCGCTCGATCCGCATGAGATCGGCCCACCCTCCACAGAAGCGCCAACCACACCGCAAAGTACGCTACCGAGCGCACTGCGAAAAAGGTCGGGTTCAAGTACCAGGTCTGGGCTTGCAACAGAGTGTCTTGCGCAAGATGTCCTGACTGCGCCCAAGGGTAAAGCGCCCGTACCCCGATCACGATGGGCAGAGCCAGCACGGTTTGCAGAGGCAGTGTCCGAGCTCCCGCCATCAATACCGGCTGCAGGTACTGCCCCCAGTCGCCCCCGGTCAAAGCGGGTATGAAAAGTAATGCCAGACTGCCGGCCGACAGGCCGGTAAAGAACAGGAACCCGGCCAGATATCCCACCAATCTCTCTTGGGCCGGCTGCGCGGAGACCAGAAGACATCCCAGTAACAGCACTCCTGCGACAATCACTGCGGACCACTGCACCAGGGAACTCGACGAGGACGGCTTCATTATGGCGCCTTCCGCAACCGCGCCCGATCCTGAGGATCCAACAGCCCGGCGGGCGCATGCTGGCTCAATTGCAACGCCCGGATATAGGCTACGATCGCCCATCGATCATCCGGATCGATGCGATCGCCGTAGGGATACATGACACCATAACCGTTGCTGATCACTTGATAAAAGTGACCGTCGGGCGCATTGCGCAAGCGATCGATGTGGTAGCTCGGTGGCCGGGGGAAGCCGCGCCTCACGATCATTCCGTCGCCATCGCCTGCGCGGCTATGACAAGGCGCACAGTAAATGTCAAAGCGGTTGCGGCCGCGAGCCAGCAGTGCCGGCGTGAGATCCAACGGATTGGTATTGTCTTCAGACACGGGGCGCCGTATCGGTATCGTGCCGGCACGACCGCTACTCGAGCCTGCTTCGGCCCCGGTGGAATACGGAACGGTACCTTCTACTTGCGGCCGTGAGGAGTTCCCATCCGTAAAAAGTGGAGTTGGAGTCAGCGGTTTATATTTGGCCTGGTCATACATCTGATGCAGACCTCGCTCGCACCCGCAACAGAGGGATGCCGCGCAAACGATGATTGCGACCTGGGCCCTCACGCAGATACCTCAGTCAACCTCAAGGGTGAAAGCGTACCCAGTAATGCCAGAGGCTCATCGAACTGTGCCGGGGCCGTTGGAAGCCACAGAAAGAACCGGTCGGCGCTCGCGCGCTCGAACGGCACCAGCTCGAAGAGCGGATGGCGAAGCCGCGGCAGAGCATTGGCCCGCAACATGGCCCAAACTCCAAATACGGCAGCGATCAGCACAGTCATCTCGATGGCCGGCGGCAGAAAGGCTGGCCAGCTCACCGGGGGGCGGCCGCCAACATTCAGCGGATAGTTCCAGCCGGCGGCATAGCATTCCAACGCCAGAGTTCCCAGGCCGCCTGCGGCGGCGCCGAGCAACATCCAGGGTGCTATGCGGTCGCGGTAAGTGCCTAGCGAGTCCGCAAGACCTTCGACAGGAAAGGGGGAGTACGCCTCGAGCTGCGCTTGCGGCATCTGGCGACGTACGGATCCGACCGCATGCCTCAGAGCGTCGGCGCTATCGAACTCGGCGAGTACACCGCAACTGGCCATGGAGTCTGGCAGCTTGAAGTGACTGCGCGCTGCGCGTCCCGGAACGTCAGAACTGCTGCTGCGCGACGCAGAATCCTTCCGCTCGCGCAGTTGGTGCAGCAGTTTTCGCAGCTCGAACATCGACACCACAGGAAGAAGACGTACGAATACCAGGTACAGCACCAGGAACAAGCCAATGGAACCGGCCAGGAAGGCAAAGTCCCAGGCTGTGGGGTAATACATCCCCCAGGCGCTCGGCGTAAAATCCTCGTAGAGCGGCGTCACGATCAACATGAAGCGCTCCAACCACATACCGGCCAGCACGCCGAGGCTGATTGTCATCAGCGCAGCTGGACTCGCCCGCGTCTTGCGAAACCACAGCAGCTGGATGGAGAGCACGTTGAACAAGATGGTGCACCAGAACACCCAGGCATAGGCGCCGAACAGACGGTTGAGGGTGTGCGCGACCTCATAGCGATCCATGCTGTAGAACGAGGTGAATATATCCGCGAGGTAGCTGTAATCGACCACCAGCCCCACCGCGAGCATCAGTTTCGCCATGTTGGCCAGATGTCGTTCGGTGATGTAGGCCTCCAGCTTCAGGTAGTGGCGCATGGGAATACCCAGAACCATCACCATGGCGAACCCCGAAAACAGGGCCCCGGCTACGAAGAACGGCGGAAAGAGAGTCGAGTGCCAGCCCGGGACCAGGGCCTCGGAGAAATCGAGCGCCACCATACTGTGCACCGAAAACACCAGTGGCACCGCAAGACCGGCCAGCAGCCGGCTCAAGGTCTCGAACCGCGCCCAATGGCGCGCTTCCCCCCGCCAACCCAACGCCAACAGGCCGTAGAAACGCGCCCGCCCGGGCGCGGCGGCCCGATCCCGCAGGCACGCCAGATCGGGAAGCATTCCGATGTACCAATACAAGATTGACACGATGAGGTAGGCCACGATGGCGAAGAAGTCCCACTCGAGCGAGCTGCGCCACTGTGGCCAGACATTCATGACGTTCGGATATGGGAAGAGCCAGTAGAAGAACCACGGCCGACCGAGGTGCAGAATCGGAAACAGTCCCGAAACGGACACTGCGAAGACGGTCATTGCCTCGGCGTAACGATTGAGCGATGTACGCCAGGGCTTGCGCACGAGATACAAGGCAGCAGAGATGAAAGTGCCGCCCATGCCGATGGCAATCCACCAGACGTAGTCGGCAATGGCAAAGGCCCAGGCAACCGGAATGTTGAGACCCCAGATCCCGACACCCGTCGCCACGAGGTAACCGATGCCCACGGTAAGAAGCAGGGCGAGAAGCGCGGCGAACACCAAAGCCGCGAGCCACCGCCATCCAAAGGGGCGCTGCAAGGTAATGGCGCCGATCGTCTGCGTAACCGACGTTGCGGTCTCCTGCGGGGATACCCAGGTGGAGACAGTGGCGCTGGAGGCAGTTCCGATCTGACTCATTAAGTGTCCTGCAACTCGGGATTCAGGTTCCTCAGTCGGGCCAGGTAGCCCGTTCGCGGGCGGGTATTGAGCTCCTCGAGGAGCACGTAATGACGCGCCAGTGCCTTGGCCTCGGAGACTTGCGAGCCGGGGTCCTGCGTATCGCCAAAGCGAATCGCCTGCGTTGGACAGACCGCCTGGCAGGCGGTGATCACCTCGCCGTCGCGAATGCGCCGATCGGCCTTATCGGCCTCGATGTGGGCGGTCGCGATGCGTTGAATGCAATAGGTGCACTTCTCCATGACCCCACGTTGACGCACCGTCACCTCGGGGTTGCGCTGTGCTTTGAGCGTGTCGGCGTCCGTATCTACATACTTGAGGAAATTGAACCGGCGTACCTTGTATGGGCAGTTGTTGGAGCAGAAGCGGGTCCCCACACAGCGGTTATAGACCTGCAGGTTCAGTCCCTCGGAGTCATGCACCGTCGCATCGACCGGGCACACCAACTCACAGGGCGCGTGCTCGCACATCATGCAAGGTACCGGCTGACTGTACGTCCGTGGGTTCTCGGGCGGTCCTTCGTAGTAGCGATCCACCCGGATCCAATGCATCTCTCTCCCCCGCCGCACCTGATCGGCACCGACTACCGGGATGTTGTTTTCGGCCTGGCAGGCAATAGTGCACGCTTTACAGCCGATGCAAGCATTGAGATCGATGCTCATCCCCCATGCATATTCTCCAGGCTGCACTGGCGGATAGAGGGACGGCGGCTTTTGCGGGTAGACGTCTCCGGCGCGGATCTGTTGAGGATCACGCTCATAGCCTGCGAACGTGGCCGTTCGCACCGGATCGCGGCCTTCCATCTTGAAGTGGTGTTGGGTACTCGCCAGCTCAAAGCGCTCGGTGGTTTTGCGAATTGCGAGGCCCGAGGCACCCCAGAGCGCATGCAAGTTCCGCAGCGCGTAGGCGTCCACGCCGCGTGCATCGGCGTTGTGACCCGCGCGCCGCCGACCGTATCCCAGATGCAGCGTGACGGTCCGGTGAGCCTGTCCAGGCATCACCCACACAGGGGCGCGGACGGTACGCCCGGCAAGCGTCAATTCAACCACGTCCCCGTTGGAGAGCGCCTCGCTTGCAGCCAGCGCCGGACTGACCAGTGCCGCATTGCCCCAAGTCAACTGGGTCAACGGCTTGGGTAATTCCTGCAGCCAACCGCTATTGGCCCACTGTCCATCGCCGATGGTGGGATCAGGAGCCAGCACAATCTCGAGGGAGCCCTCGCCTGGCCCTGGCTGCGTCTGTATCGACAATCCATTATCGTGAAGCTCCACAGTGTGCGCCGGGAGGCTCGAATCGGCAATGAGTCCCCCTTCAAGTGCCGCAGTCCAGCTTGCCTCATCCGGCAACGCAGCCTGCCACTGCCGGCGAACCAACGCACGACCGTCCAACACGTCGTCGCCAGCAAGCAGCGCCAGCAGTTCATGGGTGGACCGCCCCTGGTAGAGTGGAGCGATTAATGGTTGCGCAAGGCTCACGGTGCCGTCGAATGCACGCGCGTCCGACCAGGCTTCGAAAGCGTGTGCCAAGGGCAGATGCCATTGCGCGTGCTCGGCGGTTTCATCCACATACAGCCCGGCGTGCACAACATGGGGAACTCTGCGCAGCGCCTCGACAAACATCAGATCCACAGGAGCGTCGTAGGCCGGATTGGCATCGAGCACGAGCAGCGTGTCGAGACCTCCACCGTGCATTTCGGCGGCCAGATCAGCGAGGGCGTAGTCATCAGGCGGCCGGCTCTCAACGAGCTCGCTGAAGTCCACAGTACGATTGAGGTTGCCGAGAGCCACGTTCAGGGCAAAGCCCAATGCGTGCAGCTGCGGGGGTTGGGCGGCGCCGACAACGATCAGAGATTCGCCCCGATGGCCCTGCAGATCGGCCGCGACGGCTTTCACCCAGCGAGCAAGGCCCGGCTCGAGGGTATTTTCAGACGGGGCATTCACACCCAATTGTTTGGCGAGTGCGCGCGCGATGCCCGCAACCCGCCTGGATTCGAGTGCGAGCCGGTGATCCGCCATGGCGCCGGTGAGGGTTGGGGTGCTTTCGACTGCGTACAGCCGGACCGGAGATCCGGCTTGAAGCTCCGGTGAGCGCGCCATCGCGAAATCGTGTGCATACCGGACGCCCGCGGCCGGGTCGCACAGAAAATCCGCATCCAGTGCCAATACCCGTTTTGCCCGGTCCAAACGCAGTCGGGGCGACAGCCGCATTGCGAAGGCCAGTTCGGTTCCGGCACGTACATTGTCAGTATTCACTGGCTCGTGAACGCACCAGCGCGCCTGCGGATACTTGCGTAAGAGCCCAGCTAGCTGTGCGGCGAGCGTGGGCGATGTGATGGTACCGGTGAGAATGCGCAGTCCTGCACCACCGGTTGAGTCGAATTGTCGGGCGCGACTCAGCCAGGCATTCTCAAATACCTCCCAACTTGCCGTGTCACCGCTCTGCAGGACGGTTTGGGAACGATCCGCGTCCCACAGTTGCAGAACAGACGCTTGCGCGAAGATATCGGTAGCGCCCAAGCTCGCGGGGTGGCCGGGGTTGCCCTCTACTTTGGTCGGCCGCCCCATGTGGTTTTCCACCAGGACTCCGTGCGCATAGCCGCTGCGCTTCAAAGTAGTAGCAAAGAAGCGTGGCAAGCCATCCACCTGCCCAATGGGCGCCCGGCGATATGGAACAATCTGGGTCTGTGGCGGATGGCTGCAGCCCGCTACGGCGGCCATCGCCACGGAGCCGCCCAGCGACTGTAGGAACTCGCGCCGATTGAAGACCGATGAGGCTGGCGTCAACGATGGCATGTCGAGCAGTCCGTCAGGCGTCGGGTGTCGATGTGATAGGCGCTCATCAACCTCTGACCTGTAGCGCTTGGATCTTTGGCCTGCCAATGCTGGGCAAAAATCTGCTCCCGTGGCCGCAGGTGCGACGCAGGCGAGCGGTGACAGCTCAGGCACCATTGCATAGTCAGGGGCGCCACCCGCGCCGTGAGCGGCATTTCATCGATAGCGCCATGACAGCTCTCACAGCCCACGCCCTTGGCAATATGAATACTGTGGTTGAAATAGACAAAGTCAGGCAGCTTGTGCAGCCGTTGCCAACGCAGCGGCGCCTCGCCCCGCCAGGCCGCCAGCAGCGGCGCTAGCGCCGGCTGGTCGGTATAAAGTTGGGAATGGCACGTCATGCAGGTCGACACTGGAGGGATGCCTGCCACGGCTGAAAGCTCGACGGATGCGTGACAGTAGCGACAGTCGATGCCATCGTCGCCGGCGTGATGTTTGTGACTGAAAGGCACTGGTTGCTCGAGCGCATCGTGGGCCCCCGCCGGGTAGGCCATGACGGCGCGCCAGATGAGGATGCCGATGGCGGCAAGCGCAAGCGCGACCAACAGTGCCAGGCGCAGGCGAAGTCCGAAACTTTCCGGAAAGAGTTGCGCCATTCAAGCTCCGCATACGCTCAAGGGCGCGCCCGCATGATCTTCGCCCGTAGGATCCGTGTTGCAACAATGATTCCCCGGTGAGCTGGTTCCCCCAAACTCGCCGCGACGTTGCCGGGACTCATTCTTGCAGGCGAGCGTGCAACACCGCTCGATCGAGGCAACCTGCATGTCCGGTATCCGGCGTCGCGATGTGATCGCAGGTTCGGCGCTGCTGTTGGTGGGCAGCAAGCTCGCCCAGGCAGAAGTGATCGCAGGGCACCTGCCCTGGCATCCTGATGCGGGCGCGCCGCCCCGGCCGGTCGAGCCCGGAGGCTGGCGATTCTTTACGGCCGCGGAGGTCGAGACAATGGAGGCACTGGCGGATCGGATCATTCCGCCGGACCCGCAGACCTTCGGCGGCAAGGATGCCGGTTGTGTCCTCTTTGTCGACCGGCAACTCGCCGGACCCTATGGACACCGGGAAGGACTCTATGTCAGCGGACCGTTCCAGCCGGGAACCCAACAGCAAGGACCCCAATCGCCGCAAACGCCTGCCCAGCTATACCGCACCGGGCTGACCGCGCTGGATCAGTATTGCCACTCGGGAAAGTTGCCGCAGCGCGCCGGCTTTGCGCAACTGGCTGCAGCTCAACAGGATGCCGTCCTGGGTGGACTGGAAAACGGCTCCGTGCACTTCGACGCGGTCGATGCGCAAACCTTCTTCGAGCAGGTGCTCAAGGACCTGCAGCAAGGCTTCTTCGCCGATCCGCTCTACGGCGGTAACCGCGACATGTGCGGGTGGAAAATGATCGGCTTCCCCGGGGCTCGTTACGACTACACCGACTGGGTAAGCCGTCACAACGAACGCTACCCCTACCCTCCCGTCAGCATCGCCGGCCGGCCGGAATGGAATCGATGACCAACAAGCTACCCTCGAGGGATGTCGTCATTGTGGGATTGGGTTGGACGGGGGCGATCGTCGCGAACGAGCTCACGGATGCGGGGCTGAATGTCGTCGCAATCGAGCGCGGTCCCTGGCGTGCTGCGGCCACAGACTATGCACCCAACTACGCGCAGGACGAGCTGCGCTACCGCATTCGTCATGAGTTATTCCTGCGGCCCGACCAGACGACGTTCACCTTCCGCAACAAAGCCTCCCAGACTGCCTTGCCGATCCGTTCGTGGGGTGCGTTCATGCCCCCCAACGGAGTAGGCGGCGGCGGCGTGCACTGGAACGGTGAGACCTGGCGATTTCTCCCCTCCGATTTCGTTCTCCGAACACACCTGACCCAGCGCTACGGCGCGCGCTTCCTGCCTTCTGACATGACTATTCAGGACTGGGGCGTGACTTACGAGGAGCTCGAACCGCACTACGACCGGTTCGAGTATCTGTGTGGGATCAGTGGGACGGCAGGCAATCTGCAAGGCAAGATCCAGCCGGGCGGCAACCCTTTCGAAGGGCCCCGTTCGCGCCCCTACCCCAACCCGGCGCAGCAGCAGCCCTTCAGCCATACCCTGTTCGCCAAGGCCGCCGCGGGACTGGGTTACAAGCCTTTCCCACAGCCCTCCGGAAACATGTCCCAGGCTTACCGCAACCCACTGGGTGTCCGCATGGGGCCGTGCACCTACTGCGGCTTTTGCGAATGGTTCGGCTGTGCGAACTACTCCAAAGCCAGCCCGCAGACGACCATTCTCCCCGTGCTGGTCCGTAAGCCCAACTTCCAGGCGCGGGATAACTGCGAGGTGACTCGGATCAACACCGATTCGACCGGCAAGCGCGCCACGGGTGTGACCTTCGTGGATACCAGCGGTACCGAGTGGGAGCAACCGGCGGATCTGGTGATCGTGTGCGCCTATACCATCTTCAATGTCCAGCTGTTGCTGCTCTCCGGTATCGGGACGCCGTATGATTTCAACACCGGTCGCGGTGTGATCGGCCGCAACTTCACGCATCAGACCATTTCGGACGTCACCAGCTTTTTCGACAAGTCGAAGTTCGTGTTCAATCCCTTCATCTCCTCCGGCGCCATCGGCATGTGCATCGATGAGTTCAACGGCGACAACTTCGATCACGCCCCCCACGGCTTCGTGGGGGGCGGCTACATGGGACAGGTGCAGACCAACGGCCGACCGATCGAGACGACGCCTGTGCCGCCGGGCACACCTCGTTGGGGTAGCGCTTGGAAACGGGCGGTGCGCGACAACTATCAAAGCGCACTGAAGCCCGGTACGGGAGTCCACGGCAGCATGTACAGCTACAAGGATGTCTTTCTGGATCTGGATCCCACCTACAAGGATCGACTCGGCCGGCCGCTGGTGCGAATCACCATGGACTTTCACGACAACGAGCTCAAACAGAATCACTTTCTGACTGACAAGTTCGCGGAAATCTTCCAGGCGATGGGCGCGCAGCAGGTGGTGAGGGAATATCGCAAGGGCCCTTACGACATCACGAAGTATCAGACCACGCACCTGTGCGGTGGCGCCATCATGGGCACTGACCCAGGCACCAGCGCCTTGAATCGGTACCTCCAGAGTTGGGACGTGCCGAACCTTTTCGTCATGGGCGCCAGCGCGTTTCCCCAGAACGCCGGCTACAATCCGACCGGCACGGTCGCAGCCTTAGCCTACTGGTCGGCGCAGGCGATCCGTACCCAGTACCTGAAGAATCCGGGGCCGCTCTTGCATGCGTGAGCGGCATGAAAAAGGCACCTGGTATCTGGTTCTATCGGGACTCTTGCTATGCGGATGCCACGGGTTGCGCGCCGCCGACCCTTCGGAGCAGTCTTTCGCGGACATCGAGCGCGGCCGCTATCTGACCGCGGTCGCCGATTGCGCCGCCTGCCACACTGACCCCAACGACAAGCGGGCGTTTGCCGGCGGTCGCCCCATTGAAACACCGTTTGGCCTGGTCGCGGCCGCCAATATCACCCCTGATCCTGAAACAGGCATCGGCAACTGGACCGACCAACAGTTCGACGCTGCCGTGCGGCTGGGCCGGCGCCCGGACGGTGCGCGGCTGTATCCGGCGATGCCGTATCTCTACTACACCAAAATGACCGCGCACGACGTCAGTGCGATCCGCTCTTATCTGCGCACACTGGAGCCGGTGCACCATGAGGTGCACACCAACCGGCTGTCATTTCCGTTCAATATTCGAGCCGGAATGCACGTTTGGGACGCGCTGTATTTCACGCCCGGCGTGTTCAAACCCGACCCCGCGAAATCGGCGCAATGGAATCGCGGCGCCTATCTGGTCGAAGGACCCGGTCATTGCGCGGCCTGTCATACCCCCAAGGGTATGCTCGGCGGCGATCAGAACAACAAGCGCTTTGCAGGTTATTCGATTCAACAGTGGTTCGCGCCCAACATTACCAACGACCCGGTGGCGGGACTTGGCAAGTGGTCGAGTCAGGACACCGTTGAGTATCTGAAGAGTGGCCACAACCGCTGGGCGGGAGCCGCGGGCCCCATGGCCGAAGAGGTCACTCATTCGAGCTCGCAGATGACCCAGGCCGATCTGCTTGCGATCGCCACCTACCTCGAGACGCAACCGGGACAGACTCCAAGCGTCAAGCCGCTTGCGCCCGGCGATCCGACCATGACTGCGGGAGCTGCAATTTACACAGACCTGTGCGCAGCCTGTCATCGAAAAGACGGCACAGGCTCTGCATTCCTCATTCCAAACCTTGCGGCCTCGGGTGCAGTCGCATCGCGCGAGACTACCTCGATTCTTCGCGTAATCATCCAGGGCGCACAGACCGCTGCGACGAGAGATGAGCCAACCGGTCCGGCCATGCCAGCATATGGCTGGCAGCTCACCGACGCGCAGATCGCCGCCGTAACGACCTACATCCGTAACAGTTGGGGACATGCGGCGGCCGCAACAAAACCCGACGACGTGAGAAGCGCCAGAAACTCGCTGCAGGCGAGCCGCGATTGAGCGGCGAACGAGGGCTACGTCAAGCTACAGAGCCGCCTCGGCGCAGATCGGCCAGTGCGGTGCGCAGCTCGTGGAGCTTGGGAGGTTTGCTGAGCACGCGGTCCACGTGCTGAGGCACATCGTCGTCCGACTGCAGACGGCAGCCGCGGCCAGTTAAGAGAATAACGGGCGTCGCCGGCGCCAAAGCCTTGACCGCAGCCGCGACGGTACGGCCATCGACTTGGGGCATGCCGAGGTCGGTGATCACTACATCAAAGGATGAAGCGTCTCTGCCCTGTTGGGTTGCGGAGAACGCATCGATGCCCGCCTGTCCGCCATCGGCTATGTGAACGAGATGCCCCTCCAGCTCGAGCACCTGTTGCAGGGCGCACAGGAGTAAAGAGTCATCGTCGACGACAAGAATGCGCAGCAGGCTCACGCACCGCATCATGCCACACAGCGAGGTGTGTGGCCATTCACATATTGGAGTGTCCGTACCCTCGCCAGCGAAGCCGACCGGGTAGAATCGCGCCTCCCGACTGCAACATCCGGTAGCGACCAGCCCGTGGACCCGCTCGCAGACTTCGGCGCCACGACGCAGATCTTGCAAGTCAACCTGAGCGGGGCGCCCAGGGTGCTCCTGGTCGATGACGACGAGCTGGTTCTCGAGCGGCTCGCTGAATTGATCCGTGTCGCCGGGTTCGAGGTCGAAACAGCTCCGCACGGTGCCGCGGCACTGGCGTACCTGCAGAGGTCCTTTACACCCATTGTGATCGCTGACTGCCGCATGCCGGTCATGGATGGACTCTCACTGTGCCGTGAAATCCGCCAGTCCCAGTGGCCGGGTTACATCTACATCCTCCTGCTGACAGCTCAGGACTCAGAGGAGGATATTCTGGCGGGACTGGACGCCGGGGCGGACGACTACCTGGGAAAACGAGCCTCCTCAGCACAGTTGCTGGCGCGCCTGCGTGCTGCCAAGCGGATTCTGTCGCTGGAACACTCCCTGAAGCAGGCACTGGAGGAAAAACGCCGCCTGTCCCTGACCGATCCACTGACCGGGGCCGCCAACCGCCGCTACTTTCTGCGACGTCTGGGCCAGCAACTCGCACAGGCGCAGCAATCAGGCCAGCGCCTGTGGCTGTGCTCGTTGGACCTCGATCATTTCAAACGAATCAATGACCAGTACGGACACTCCGCAGGAGATGCGGTCCTGCAGGCGCTCGTGCAGCGCGTCAACCGCCATTTGCGCAGCGGCTCCGATTGGTGCGCGCGCCTGGGCGGCGAGGAGTTTGTCGTGATACTGTCCGGTCTCGATGGCAGCCAGGCGTACCGGATTGCGCAAGCCATTCGGACTACGGTCGCGGAGCATCCGGTACGCACCAGTGCCGGCAACATCCCGCTGACGGTCAGTATCGGAATCAGCGGTTGGCAGCCCGGAGTGTCAGGTGCGGCAGTCACCGCCGAAGCACTCCTGCAGGAAAGCGATCGCGCCTTGTACGCAAGCAAAGAAGGCGGGCGCAATCGTGTGACCCTTGCGGGCCCCGTACCACAACACCGCGCCACTCGCTAAGGAAACTTCGTGGACCGCGCACAGTTGCGAACGCTGTTGTATGTGGATGACGAGCCGGACATCCGGCAAATCGTACAGATGGCTCTTGGCCTGGCGCCCGACCTCGCGGTTCACACCGCGGAGTCCGGCAACCATGCGCTCGAGACACTGGGCGCCATGAATCCCGACCTGGTTCTGTTGGATGTCATGATGCCGGGGCTGGATGGGCCGGGTACCTTGCTGCGCATGCGGGCACAGCCGGTGCTCGCGCACATTCCGGTGATTTTCATGACGGCCAAAGCCATGCCGCAGGAAGTAGCTCGTTTTCGCGAGCTCGGCGCCGCGGGCGTGATCGCCAAGCCGTTCGATCCAATGAAGCTCGCTCAGCAGGTAGTCTCCATCTGGCAAGCGATTCCAGCCGTGCCATCGCCATGACTGCGGGACCTGGCGAAGCGCAGATCCGCACGCAGCTGGGAGTGCTCGCGGAAAAATTCCTGCAACGCACGAGCGGCCAGCTCGTCATCATGCGCGAACAGCTGGCAGCGGTGGCCGCCGGTGATCGCCAAGCGCTGCAAATGATCGAGGAGCTTGCACACAAGATCCATGGCAGCGGCGCCATGTTTGGTTTTCCTCTGCTGAGCGAGTGCGGCGGCGAGTTGGAACGGTTCAGCGCGGACTGCCAGCCCGAGCCCGAACCCGCGAACCGGCTGCGGGAGCTGCTCGAGCGGCTTGCCGAAGCGCTAGATGCTACGCGACGCCAGGGACGAGCCCCATAATCGTCCGCGCCACCTCGGCTTCCGACACGCGTGATTTTACCAGGGTGGCCGCGACCCGTTGCTGAACACTCCGGGGCACCTCGGAAACCGACAAAATGACCACCGGGGTGGCGGGCACCGAGAACTGCTCCAGCCGATCCAACAGGGCAAGCCCGCTGCCATCCGGAAGCGCAAGGTCGAGAATGATCAGAGAGAACGGCTCGTTGCGCAAATGGCTCTCCGCGCTCTGCACAGTGGCGGCGGAGACAATGTCCGCCCTCCCCTCCAACGCCGTCTGGATGACCTGACTCAGATCCAGGTCATCCTCGACATGCAGAATACGTGGCACACCCCGTACGCCCGCGGGCTGGCCGTAGATCAGCACTCGATGGCGGCCGGTTTGAGACAGCAGCTCGCCCGGACCCTCTGCGGAAGACTCCGCCGCGGGCAGGTCAAAGTGAAAGGTGGTCCCCTGTCCGGTCACAGTGGTGAAGCCAATCGTGCCGCCCATGGCATCAACCAGGCGGCGGGTGATATTGAGCCCCAGCCCGGTGCCGTCGAAGCGCCGACCGCTGGAGCTGTCCGCCTGGGCGAACTTCTCGAAGATCCGCCCGCGAAACTCCTCGGGTATGCCCGTGCCGGAGTCCTGCACTTCGATCCGGACCCGCGCGCCACTTTGTGAAGCGCGAACCAGGACCTGCGCGCCCGGTGGTGAAAACTTGGCGGCATTTGAGAGCAGGTTCGTCATCACTTGCATCAGCCGGTCGGGATCGGCGCGCACCTGTAGCCCCCCAGACACGCCCTCCAGGACGAATTGGACGCGGTACTTCTCTCCATAGGGTGCGTTGAACTCCAAAGCTTCGCGTAACAGCGGCGCCATGGCCAGGACGCTAATTTGCAACTCCAGCTTACCGGACTCGATCCTCTCGACATCCAGAATGTCATTGATGATACGCACCAGACGCTCGCTGTTCTGGTGTGCGATCTTGACCATTGCGCGTGCTTTTTCTGGCAGCTCTCCCAGCACGCCGGCATCGACCAGCCCCAGGGAGCCGCGAATCGAGGTGAGCGGCGTACGCAACTCGTGGCTGACGGTCGAGATGAACTCGCGTTTCAGACGATCCATCTCGCGCCGATGCGCGATGTTCTCGATCTGCGATACGAAGTAAAGTGGCGCGTGATTCCGGTCGCGAACCAGCGAGACGCTGAGATTGGCGTACACCACGCTGCCATCGCGCTGCAGATATCTCTTCTCTATCTGGTAAGAAGGAATCTCACCGCCGAGTGCCTGGCCCACCAACTTCATGTCGGCCCCCAGGTCCTGCGGGTGCGTGAGGGACTGGAAATCAGCCTGCAACAGCTCGCCTTCGGAGTAGCCAAGCAGCGCGCAGAGCGCGTGATTCACCTTCAGCAAGCGGCCCCGCAAACTGACGAGGCACATTCCGATCGGCGCATCGTCAAAGGCACGGCGGAAGCGCTCCTCGCTCAAGCGCAACTCGCTCTCTTGGCGTTTGCGACGGTTGACCTCCCGGCTCGCCATGAGATGCGCCAACACGAGCAGAATGGCAGCGAGTACGCTCCCCAGAACCAGGAGGTGGATCGTGTTGCGAAAGTCTTCCTGGGCCCGAGCCTCACGCTCGATGAGCAGTCGATGCTCCTCGCCAGTGAAAGCGTCGAGATCGCCCTGGGCGCGGTCGACTACTCTCATGCCATCTCCGCCAGACTCCAGGTCCGCCGCTGCCTGCAGGCCCCGCTTGTCACGTGCCTCGAGCAGGCGCCTGGAATACGCGATCACCTCACTGAGATCGGCTGATAACAGGGACACCCGCCGTTGTTGCACCGGATTGTCCTGCGTCAGTGCGGCCAGCTCCGCCACCTTTTGTGGCAGCTCATCGACACCACGCCGATAGGTTTGCAGAGCCTCCTGCCGCCCTGTGAGCACATAGCCGCGCATGCCGCGTTGAGTGTCGATCAGGTCACTGAACATGGCCTGCGAGCTGATCAGGACCTCGTAGGTGTGCTTGCGCCCGGGTGGCGCCATCCGAGCCGCTCATACCGACACCTGCTGCGCGGATGCATTCACATTCGTGGCAATCGCCTGACGGCAGGGGATCTCAAAAAAGAAGGTGGCGCCCCCTGCCTCGCTCGACTCGAAACCAATCACACCGCCCATGTGCTCGACAATGCTCTTGGAGATTGCCAATCCAAGTCCGGTGCCTCCCTTTGGACGCGCATCCGATGCGTCACCCTGCGTAAAGAGGGTGAAAATCCGCATCTGGAACTCGGCAGAGACTCCCGGTCCCTGATCGCGCACACTCACTCTGACTCGATCCACGGCTGCCTTCACTACAGCGACCGAGACGCAGCCGCCGGGCGGTGAGAACTTGACGGCATTGGAGAGCAGATTGGTCATGATCTGCAGGATCCGCTGTCCATTGATGCGCGCGATGATCTCTTCAGTGACATCGCTCGCAAGCGCAAGAGCTACTCTGTGCTGGGCGGCATAGGGTGCGTTCGCATCGAGCGACTGTTGGATCAGAGGGCGCAGCGGCTGATCCTGCAGCTCAAAGCCGAGTTTGCCGTTCTCCAGACGCTCTGCGTCCAGCAGGTCCTCGACCAGGACGCCCAATCGCTCGGCATTGCGGTCTGCAATACGCAGCAGCGACTTGACACTGTCGGGTACCACACCGGCGGCATCATTCACGATCAACCCCAGGGCCCCGCGAATGGACGTCAACGGTGTACGCAACTCGTGCGACACGGTCGAGACAAATTCGCTCTTGATGCGCTCGAGCCGTTTGGTCTCAGTGATATCCAGATCGATTCCGACGAGTCGCGATGCGCCGCCGTCGTCGCCGCGCAGCACCTGCGCGGCCGCTTTGATATGACGTTGCTCACCATTTGGCCAGAAAATCCGGAACTCGCTCTTGAAATGGCCCTGGTCCGCCACGGCAGCCGCCAACTCAGCCTCCACACGCGGCAAGTCTGTAGGATCCACACGGAGTCGCCAGACATCACGACAGTTGGAATCCACGTTCGGCTCGATGCGATAGATGTGATGCATCCGCTCGTCCCATCGCAACTCGCCGGTCGGCAGGTCCCACTCCCAGACACCAATCCCGCCCGCGTCCGCGGCGACTCGAAGCCGTTCGTCACTGAGCTGGGCTTTCAGTTGCGAGACCACCATCCGAGTGAGCTGCGTGTGGCCGCGATGAGCAACGAGCGCCAGGACGCCCACATAGAAACAGGTCATGACGCCCATAACGGCATGCAAAAGGTCACCGGCTGACACAAACCGCACCGCCAAGAGCAGGACACACGGCACCACAAAGGCATAGGCCGAACGAGGCGCTACCGACAGACTCGCGACCGCCCCGGCAGAAACCCCCGCAATCACGAAGGCCAGAAAGAACTGTTGTTCGGGCGCCTCGGGCAGAAACAGCAGCGCCGATGAACCCCACAGCACGCCTCCCGCGAAGCACCCCATGAGCAACCAGCGCTCAGCAGCGTCGAGGCTCAACCGACCGCGGTGCCTCTGCAGCCGATAACGCCGATGGTAAAAGAGCCGTACAACATTGACCGACGCCAGACAGGTGAACCACCCGACGAGGGTCAGCCAGGAAGCGGCGGCCCGTAGCATGACGGCCGTCATGCCGGCCAGAACGACCGAGACCACCAGAGACATCGGCAGTCCACCGAACGCGAATTCGAGGCGCGCCGCTTGGACCGCACGCCCGGTTTCTCCTGCGGGCGGCTGTGCGATTTGCCAGGACGGAGGTCTCATCGGTAATCTGTTATGTGCGGCAGAGCAGCAAAGTCCGTATCGGCTTACTGTACTGTGCGGTGAATATGTCAATCCGCCGAGGAGACCACATGCCGAACAGGTCCGATCGTGACGCCTTTCACACGGGTGCCGTTACGGCCCGTATCAGGGCGCTCGCCGACGCGACGCAAGCAAAGATACTGGTGGCGGATGACGATGAGCTCGAGCTTGCGCTGCTATGCGATCGCCTGGAGTCATGCGGACTGAAAGTCCATTGCGTACCTGATGGTGAGCAGGCGCTGCAGGTGTTGTCAAAGGAGTGGTTCCCGGTTGTCCTGACTGATTGGCAGATGCCTGTGATGAGTGGCGTGGAAATGACCGAACGCCTCAGGGAGCGTGGGGCAACCGACACCTACGTCATCATGTTGACGGTACTCGACAGCGGATTCGACTATGAGCGGGCGTACGCTGCGGGCGTCGACGACTATCTGAGCAAAAAGATGCCGGAAGTTGAGTTACTCGCCCGTGTGCACGCAGGGTTCAGCACAGTGAGCCTGCGCCGGCAATTGCAGGAAGCCCGTGCGGAGCTGGCCAAACTGTCCGATGCCTCGCGATGAGCTTAGAGCATAGGACGTCCGCCCGTCACGGGTAACACCGCTCCGATAATGGACGTCGCATCCTTCGACGCAAGAAACACGTAAGCCGCAGCCAGCTCCACCGGCGGCGCGGGTCGGCCCAGCGGCGTGTTCTCACCGAAATGTCAGGCCTTTTTGGCACGAGTTTGTTCCTGAGGAGCACGCGAGCATCGCCCTGGCGGCCAGCCGCGCCCAGCAGCTCGGCATGGGGGTTGCTAGCCACACCTCATGAATCAAGATATCGACGCCCTGGGTGAACCCTCCGGCGGATGGGGTTCCCTCAAATCAGTTACCTCCATACTGGTGCGCGAGCATGTCGCCCTCGCAGGCACCCGGGTACTGACGCACCAGAACAAGCCCGATGGTTTTGCCTGCGTCAGCTGCGCCTGGGCAAAGCCGGCGCATCCCCATCCGGCGGAGTTCTGTGAAAACGGAGCCAAGGCGACGGCTTGGGAAATCACCACCAAGCGAACCCCACCGGAGTTCTTTCAGCAGCACACGCTCACGCAGCTGCGCCGGGAATGGAGCGATCATCAACTCGAGGAGCACGGTCGCTTGACCGCGCCGCTACGCTTCGATGCCGCGTCCGACTGCTATGTTGAAACCACTTGGGAAGACGCCTTCCAGGCAATCGCACGGGAACTACGTGCTCTGAACTCAAATGAGACCGTGTTTTATACCTCGGGTCGCGCCTCTCTGGAGGCCTCCTATCTCTATCAGCTCCTGGCCCGCCTCTACGGGACTAACAATCTGCCCGACAGCTCAAATATGTGCCACGAGAGCACCTCGGTGGCGCTTCCCAAGTCGATTGGCGTCGGCGTCGGCACGGTTACGCTCGATGATTTCGACACCACCGATTGCATCTTCTTCTTCGGCCAGAATGTCGGCAGCAACAGCCCGCGAATGCTGCACCAGCTGCAGGATGCCCGCAAACGGGGCATCCCGATCGTGACCTTCAATCCGATCCGCGAGACCGGGCTCGTCAGCTTCGCAAACCCGCAATCGCCCGCCGAGATGCTGACGGGCAGCAAAACTCAGATCAGCACCCAGTACCATCAGCTGCGCATCGGCGGCGACGTGGCGGCGCTCATGGGCTTGTGCAAGGTTATGTTGGAGCGCGACGACGAGGCACGGCGCGCAAATGCGCCCCGGGTACTCGACACGGAATTTATCCAGGCGCATACCCACGGCTTCGAAGAATTCGCGACTCAGGTGCGCAGCTGCACCTGGTCCGACATTGAAAATGCCTCGGCCCTGCCGCGAACTGACCTGGAAGCCGCCGCCGACGTGTATCTACGGGCGAACGCGGTTATCGCTGTCTACGGGATGGGACTCACCCAGCATCGCAATGGCGTCGAAACCGTCCAGATGCTGACCAACTTCCTGCTGCTGCGCGGCAACATAGGCAAGCAGGGAGCCGGCATCTGCCCGGTGCGGGGACACTCCAACGTGCAAGGACAACGCACAGTGGGGATCACCGAAAAGCCGGAGCTTGCGCCACTGGATAAATTGAAGGAGCTCTACGGGTTCGAGCCGCCTCGCGAAAAGGGCCTTGCCACGGTGGACGCCTGCGAAGGCGTCCTCGCGGGGCGCGTCAAGTCCTTTGTATGCCTCGGCGGCAATTTCGTGCGTGCCGTACCGGATACCAGCCGCATCGAGCCTGCCTGGCGCAGGCTGCGCCTGACAGTCAATATCGCCACCAAGCTCAACCGCACCCATTTGCTCCCTGGCGAGGTTGCCTACCTCTTACCTTGCCTGGGTCGCTTGGAGATCGACCGGCAAGGAGGGATCGAGCAAACAGTCGCTATGGAAGACAGTACCGGCTGCATGCACGGCTCACGCGGACGCGTCGAGCCGGCAAGCCCGCTATTGCTTTCGGAGCCCGCGATCATTGCCGGCATCGCCAAGGCTCTATTACCGCCTAATCCGCGCGTGGAATGGGATCGTTGGGTGAGCGACTACAGCCTGATCCGGGCGGCCATCGAACGAACTATTCCGGACATCTTTCAGGACTTCAATGCGCGCATGTTCACTCCAGGCGGCTTCCACCGCCCTCTGGCAGCGCGACACCGGCAATGGAAGACCCAGACGGGCAAGGCCAATTTCATCAAGCCCACCGGCCTCGACGCCGACCCCGACATGCAACCTGAAGCGGGCCAGGTCCTTCGCCTGATGACTATTCGCAGTAACGATCAATTCAACACGACGATTTATGGATTCGAGGACCGCTTTCGTGGAATACACGGCACGCGAGAAGTGCTGCTCATGTCTGCGCAGGACATACAGCAACACGGTTTACACGCTGGTGACCTCGTGACGGTATCCACAGTGGCGTCGGATCTCGTACGCGAGGTCCACAACCTCCGCATTACGCCCTATGCCATCCCGCGAGGCTGCGCGGCAGCCTTCTATCCGGAGTGCAACACGCTGATACCGCTGTGGCATCATGCTGCAGAAAGCAAAGTGCCGGCATCCAAGTCGATTCCCATCCGCATTCAGCGAACGGCGCGGGCCTAGCGTCCCCAGTCAAACGGTATGCCGGCCCCTGATCATCATCCGGTGTTCTACATTCCTGCGACCGCGTCCTTGCAGGAGCGGCGCCCCCGGATCCTCAAGCACGGCGACACCTTCGCGGTGTTCGATCACAACGGAGACATCGTGCAGGGCCCTGGCAGCGCTGAAGGGCTCTTCCATGCCGACACCCGGCATCTGTCGTTATGCGCACTGACACTCGACGGCCGGCGTCCTCTGCTGCTGAGCTCGACATTACGGGCTGACAACGCGACCCTGACATGCGACCTGACGAACCAGGATGTCGTCGCGGGGGGAGAGCTGCTCCTCGAGCATGACATCATCCATATTCGGCGAACCAAGTTCCTCTGGGACGGGGGCTGTTTCGAGCGCCTGGCGCTCAGTAATTACTCCCTCGAAGTACGCAACGTGCAATTGGAACTAGGGCTCGCCGCGGATTTCGCCGATCTCTTTGAAGTGCGCGGCAGCAAGCGCGGACAACGGGGCACACTGCATGAGCCCACTATCGGCGGCAACAAAGTGGTTTTCAGCTACACCGGGCGCGATGACGTCTGTCGCCGCACATGCGTGCGCTTCGAGCCGGCGCCCACTGAGCTGCATAGTGGTGGCGCACGCTTCCAGCTAACCCTTGCGCCTCAGAGTGGCTGCATCGTGTATGTCGAAGTTGACTTCCAGGAATCGGATGCGGACCGCCAGCTGGCGGTGCGCTTCCGGTCCGGGCTACGTCGGGCGCGCCAGGCCCTTCGGCATGCGCGCCGTCGTATGGCACGTGTGGACAGCTCGAACGACATCTTCAATGAGCTCACCCACAGAACGGTAGCCGACCTGTGCATGCTGATCACGGACAAGCCGGAGGGTCCGTACCCGTACGCAGGCATTCCCTGGTTCAGTGCGGTTTTCGGCCGAGATGGGCTGATCACGGCCTTCGAGTTGCTATGGATGGACCCGTCTCTTGCGCGCGGTGTGCTGCGCTTCCTCGCGGCGCATCAGGCGACCCATGAGGACTCTGCCGCTGACGCGGAACCGGGGAAAATCCTGCATGAGATGCGCCACGGCGAGATGGCCGCCCTGGGTGAGGTCCCGTTTCGGTGCTACTACGGCAGTGTAGACGCCACTCCTCTGTTTGTAATGCTGGCGGGCGCCTATCTGGAGCGCTCGGGCGACCTGGAGACTCTGCGCACCATCTGGCCCAACATTCGCGCGGCGCTCGAATGGGTTGACCGCCATGGTGATCGCGACCACGATGGGTTCGTCGAATATGGCAGACGCAACGAGCAGGGACTCGCCAACCAGGGCTGGAAAGATAGCCATGACTCCATCTTTCATGCCGATGGTCAGTTGGCGGTTGGGCCGATCGCGCTCGTGGAAGTACAGGCGTACGTCTACGCGGCGAAGCGCGAAGCCGCACAGATCGCACGCGCGCTCGGAGAGGCGTCCTACGGTACGTCACTCGATCAGCAGGCTGAATCTCTCCGCACCCTGTTTGAGAAGCACTTCTGGTGCGAAGAGCTCGGCACCTATGTACTGGCGCTCGATGGTGATAAGCGTCCTTGCAAGGTCCGCTCGTCAAATGCGGGGCATGCGCTGTTCGCCGGTATCGCCGCGCCCGAACGCGCCCGGCGCGTTGCGGAGGGCTTGATGGGTGACTCTTTCTTCTGCGGATGGGGTATCCGGACCATCGGTCGCCGCGAAGCGCGGTACAACCCGATGTCATATCACAACGGTTCCGTTTGGCCGCACGACAATGCCCTGATTGCACATGGGTTGGCGCGCTACGGCTTCAAAGCTGAGGTGCTGCGCGTTTTTGACGGACTCTTTGCGGCGGCGACCTACATGGAGCTGCGGCGCCTTCCGGAGCTCTTCTGCGGGTTCGCGCGGCGAGCCGGGCGAGCCCCCACGCTCTACCCGGTAGCCTGCAACCCGCAGGCATGGGCTGCGGCGGCTCCCATAGCGCTATTGCAAGCGTGTTTGGGGTTGAGTTTTGACGTGGATGCTAAAATCGTCCACGTGGAGCAACCGGTGCTCCCGGACTGGCTCGAGCGGGTCACGATTCGAGACATCATGCTGTGCGGCGATCGAGTCGACCTGCAGGTGAACAAAGACGAGGGCCAGATCGCGGTAACTGCTCTGACTCGCACGGGACAATTGCGCGTCGCGAGCATCAGCTGAGTGGGTGATGATGTCATCTGCGAGGCGACCGAGCAGCCGGCTCATGGCTTGCGCCTGGCCCGCATAGTCTTTAGCTGTCACCGTCTCGGTCAATTTGACCGGCCGCGTCAGCAGCGGAGTATCCGAGCCCAGCCGATATAAGGACCAGCCACCCTGGAGCACCACATCGGCTGTGGTGGTGCGGCCGAACTGGAGCATGTCCACGGTGATCTCAAAAGTCTCAGCGGGCGCTGCGGTCCGGGGCGGCAGCACATGTCCGTTGGGAAGGCGCTCCATGAGATCCTGAGTGAGCACATCCTGAGTCATGTCGGCCAGCGGCGCGCCCCAACGATTGACGTCGCTGATCTGCAGCGAGCCCGGTGAGCTCTCGCGCACCATTTCCTGTCGATCGAGCGAAGCTGGGACGTTGACCGCCGCAATTTGCAAGGCTGCCTGCGGCGCTGCGGCCACCTGCCGTTGCGGTGGGACAGGGTCGAGGACATAGAATCTCGTCGGTGGGCTGGAACGGCAATCCGTCAAAACCAGGGCCAGCAGCAGTAAAGGGAAATGCCGCGGCGAGCTCACCGACTCTCCTCACGCTGCTCCCCGCCTCTTCCCTGGATCAGCGCTTCCGGATGTTGATCCAGATAGTTGGCCAGCGTGCGGATAGAGCGCGCGGTTCCGGTGAGCTCACGCACCGCCTGCTGCAGATTGCCGTTCGGAGAGGCAGCGCTCCCACCTAACAGTTTGCGTGCCGCCTCCGCGGTGGCGTCAACTTCATCCGCGGTGTGACGGAGCCCGTCAATCGTCTGATGGACACTGACGAGGGTGGGCGCTATTTGCGGGCCGACCGCTTTCAAGGTCCGATCGAGCTCGACCATCGAACGATCCAGATGCACGATGCTGTCCTGCAGCTGCGGGGAGGCGGTTAGTTTTTTGACTTGGCTACTGATGGCGAGCAAGTTATCGCCGATCTGCTGCACAGGCAGGCGCCCCAACTTTGCCGGCAGAGCGCTCAGGCCACCATTTTCGGCAGGTATCTGCGGATACGACCCGACGGTGAGCAACTCGGCAGCAGCAGAGTCAGGGGCGACCACCAGATCGACCTGCTCAGGACCAACCAGTGGGGGAGTCTGTTTCAGTGTGGCGCGAAGACCGTGGCGCACCAGGCTTGCCAACGTAGCCCTCAGGGTTGCGGGCCAGTCGATGGGGCTCGCGGGTAGCATTCGGATGTTAAAACGCGTCGGGTCCAGGTCGAGCATCACTGATGTGGTGATCGCTCCGGTCACGGCGTCGGTCGTCAACTGCACATTGTCGACTTTGCCCACGGTAAACCCGCGGAGGCTCACCGCAGCTCCCGGTTTCAACTTACCCACGTCGCCGTCGAAGTTCACCACGACAGGTGTGGAGACGGCGAGCACTTCCGGAGGCTTGCCGAGCCTGCCAGTGAACGTTCGGCTCGGCGACCCCGCGCCCGCGATCATCAGGATCGAAGGACCTGCGAGGATTGCCTTCAGCGAGGCTGGATCCGAGAAGCTCACCTCCGCGCCCTGGAGGTAAAAGCGCGTGCCCGATGTCAGATCTTTCCTGACAGTCTTATCGAGAGCCAGGTGAGCCAGAACATGCTGACGATCACTCGCGAGCTCTACGCTGTTGACCTTCCCGATTTCGAGCCCGTGAAAACTCACTTTGGTGTCGCGGGCTTTCATTCCCGCTGCGTCATCAAAGGTCACCGTCACATCGACACCCTGCTCGCTGAATGCGCGTATCAAAAGCCAAGCCACAATACCGACCGCCGCGATCGGCACCGACCAGATCCATCCGGGCCAGCGGCTCTTACGAGCCAGGGCATTCGTTCGCCTCGGCAGTGGTGCCTGCGACCGGCCGTCTGCCTGGGTCATGGCGGACCTGTCGAGCCCGCATCCCAAAGCGTTCGAGGATCGAAGCTTTGCGAGGCGGCCATGGTGAGGGCGACCACGAGAATGAAGGCCGTCGCGCCCCAGGCGGCTCGCGCGCTGGCGAGCCCGCCGAATTGCATTACCGGAGTGAACACCACGATGGTGAATACATCCACGTTCGACCAGCGCCCGATTTCATCAATGAAGCGGTAGAAGCGTGTTTTGAAGACCAGATGACTCGAAGAGCGCCGCCGGATCGAGATGAGTAACCAACCCAGTCCCAGGATCTTCACCAGGGGGATGGTGATACTGGTGCAGAAAATAATGATGGCGAGCGGCCAGAATCCCGCCTGCAACAACTCCCGCACGCCATCGATGATCCGGTGCGGCACCTCCCGCCCGGCCTGCATGGCGATACTCATGGGATAAAGGTTTGCGGGGAAATACAGCGTCAGCCCGGCAATCAGCAGCGCCGCGGTCTTGGGCAGGGAGTCCGGTTTGCGTGAGCTGACTGTCAACTGGCAGCGTGGGCAGGGGTGCCCTTCCCACTCCCCCGGCAGAACCAGCTCACAGACTTCGCAGGAAATGACTGCGGTGTCCGGATCCGGCGCACAGTGCTCCGGACTGATCGCCCGCCAGATGGTGCGGCGATCCAGCGTAGCGCGCGACAGCATGCATAACAACGCAGCCGCGATCAGGCACAAGCCGCCGGGCTCGATCGTCACGGTCAAGTCGGAGGCCACGCGACTGTAGCCAATGGCAAAGCCAATGAGAAATACATCCGGCATCGCCCATTGATCCAACCGCAGGCTCCAGCGAAACGCGCGCCCCAGCCATCGCGGACAGCGCCCGATACGCACCGACATCAACACCACCGTCAGAAGCGCGAAGCGCACAAACGGTAAGACCACGGCAAAGGCCCCGACCAGCACCGCAACCACGACCCATTGTCCGTGCCAAAGCGAGATCACGCCCGAGCCGATCTCTCCCTCACGACTCATCCCCAGGATCGAGACACTCATGAGGGGCAGCAGATTGGCGGGAAACAACAGTATCAGCGTCGCCAATGAGCACGCGAGCGCCGCTGTCACGCTTCGCCCGGCGGTGCGCTCCATCCAATTCGCACAGGTCGGGCATATGGCGGTGGTTCCCGCCTCGGGTTGCGGCAAGTCCTGGAGGGTTCCGCAGTCACAGCAAGCGATGGTCAAGGATTCCTCCTGCGCACCTCAAGCAAATATCACGCCCGGTACATCTTGTGGCAGCCACAGTGGGTGGCCTCGCCTGCGGACTGGGTTATCGCGGCAGCCTGGAGGTGGCCAACGGCATTGCCCCACCCGAGCGCCGCAGCGAGCTAGTCTCGAGCTACCTCATGGCCGCCTACGCGGGGAATTCGGTGCCCGTGATTGGCATCGGCTTCTTGTCGGCTAAGACCAGCTCGACGACGGCTCATGTCGTCTTTGCTGCGTTAATCACAATCCTTGCGATTGGGGCGCTCGTGGTCGGGTCGCGGAAAGCTCAGCCAGACTCCTGACGTAAACCGCGCGCCTGCGCCGACATCCGAGGAATGTCATCCGCAGCCCAGCACATCCTCAATCCGAATGGGAAGCGTGCGAACCCGCACTCCCGTCGCATGAAACACCGCGTTGGCGACGGCCGCGTTGGTACCCACATTCCCGAGCTCACCAATCCCTTTGACACCGGCGGGATTCACCGCCGGATCCGTCTCCGGGAGCATCACGACTTGCACCTGATTCACGTCTGCATTCACGGGGACGAGGTAGTCCTGCAAGTCACGATTCACCGTGCGCGCGAACCGTGGGTCAAGCTCCGTTGCTTCGTGCAGCGCTGCACTCATGCCCCAGATGAGACCGCCCATCAGCTGGCTGCGGGCGGTTCGTGTATTCATGATATGTCCGGCCGCGAATACACCTATCAGGCGCGGCACGCGAATTTCCCCGGTCCGCGCATGAATGCGCACTTCAACGAACTCCGCGCCGAAGGCAAACATCACCTGCTTGCGTTTGTGCCCGGGTATCAATGTGCTCTGGCCTGCATAAAGAGTCTTCACGGCATCGGCAGGCGCACCCTCAGGCACATACTCGGCATATTCCTCGAGCACCCCGACCCCGAGCGTGTTGAACAGTTCTGTTATCGATTGCGATCGGCCATCGGGTGCGATCACCGTCCCATTCCGCAGCGCCAGCGTCGTGCCCTCGCGCCCCGCCAGAGGTCCTGACGCGCAGCTCGTTGCTGCCTGGAACAGGCGTGAGCGGATCTGCTCACATGCCTTCAGCACCGCGGAGCAAACGCTCGCTGTGCTATTCGAGCCCCCGGAGACGGGAGCCGGAGGCAGGTTCGTGTCCCCCATCTCAACAGCCACCGAAGTGACAGGAACACCCAACTGCTCCGCCGCCATCTGGCCGGCGACCGTACGGATTCCAGTGCCAATCTCTTGAGAAGCGGACTGCACACGCACATGCCCGTTGGACTCCAATCGCACGCGCGCGGTCGCGGCACCCACGTTTGTCGGGTAGACCGCCGTGGCGCAACCTAGTCCGATGAGCCAATCGCCGTCGCGCATTGAACGCGCCTCCGGATTGCGATCGGACCAGCGAAAGAGCCTGGCGCCGTGCTCATAACACTGCACGAGATGGCGGGTGCTGAAAGCCTTTCCATCAACAGCGTCTTTCTGCGGGTCGTTGCGGCGACGCAGCTCAACAGGATCCATTTTGAGCGCGTACGCCAGCTCATCGATTGCGCTCTCGAGAGGAAACATGTACGGCAATTCAGGCGGCGCGCGCATGTACGCGGGAGTCTGCCGGTCCGCTTTCACCAGGTGGATCACGCTCGAAACAGCACCATACCCGTACATCCGTGTGGTCGTCTCAGTACCAGCCACGACATAGTTGTCAACGCGTGACGTCAGTTCCCACGCCTCGTGTCTGAACGCCCGCATCCTGCCATCGTGGGATGCTCCGAGCTGAACGCGGTGCCGTGTAGGAGCTCGGTACGGTTGGCAGGTGTATGCCTGGCTACGACTCACCACACAGCGCACCGGCCGGTTGAGGCGTTTAGCCGCGAGTGCAACGATCGCAGAGCGCGGCGTGCTCGGTCCCTTGGACCCGAAGCCACCTCCAACGTAGGGACTGACTACACGCACATCAGCGATGTCCATATTGAGCTGCTGGGCAATTTCGCCGCGAAAGCCATAGACCGCCTGGGTGGGCTCGTAGATTGTGAGCTGCCCATCGGTCCATACAGCGGTGGTGGAAAACAGTTCAATAGGGTTATGCGTTTGCGTCGGCGTGCGGTACTCGGCGTCCACCTTGACGTCCGACCCGGCGAAGGCGGACGCAAAGTCGCCCGCAGCGGGGTCCTTGTGGTGCCGTTCGGTGTTGCCGGCGGCGGGCAGCTCTTCGGTACCTGGTGAATCGAGCTCAGTGCTCGGCACTTGCGCGGAATACTCCGCGGTCACCTGGTTGGCTGCTTCCTCTGCAGCCTGGAAGGTTTCGGCTACCACCAGCGCCATGATCTGCCCATCGTGGAAGATCTGGCGTTGGTGTAGCGGCCCGAGTGAGGTATAGCTCCCCGTTGAAAACCGAGGTTTACGCAACTGCGCGACATCGTCATAGCTCACTATATCGAGCACGCCCGGTACGGTACGAGCGCTCTCGAGAGAGAGCGAGCGGACCTCCCCGCGAGCAATCGAGCTCGTGACGAGCACGCCATAAGCGAGGTTACTATGGGGAATGTCGGCAGCATAACGCGCCTCCCCGGTGACTTTCAGACGCGCATCAACACGTGGCCAGGGCTTCCCCTGATTCTCTGCCGGCGCCGGGGTCGCTTCAATCATGACACCACCATTGCGCGGGCCTCGAGTAGCGCGCGTATCAATGCCTGCTGACCTAACGGCACCTTGAAGCGGTTCTGTGGCCGCGGATGAGCATTGGCGAACGCGGCTTTGGCTGCCTTCTGCGCCAGCTCCTCATCGAGCATTCCATTCCTCAACACCGCTTCCGCATCGTGAGCACGCCAGGGCACGCTCGCAACGCCGCCAAGCGCAATGCGTGCGACGCGAACCCTGCCGCCCTCGATGTGCAGCGCCACAGCAGCAGAAGCGAGTGCAAACTGATAGGACTGACGATCCCGCACCTTCACGTAGCACGAGCGTTGGGTCCATGGGCCTGCGGGTACCTCGAAGCCCGTAATCAACTCACCGGGGGCAAGCGTGTTCTCGATATCAGGTGTATTCCCCGGCATGCGGTGGAGCTGCGCGAACGGGAAACGGCGGGCGCCCTTGTCAGCCCCGATCGTCTCCACGAATGCGTCCAGCGCGATGAGAGCCTGCGCAAAGTCCCCGGGATAGGCGGCGATACACTGCTCGCTGGTTCCCAGAACGGCGTGTTGGCGATTGACCCCCTCCAACGCGGCGCATCCGGAACCCGGGGCTCGCCGGTTACAGGGCCAGGATGTCTCGCGAAAGTACTCGCAGCGGGTGCGTTGCAACACATTACCGCCAAGACTCGCCATATTCCGGATCTGACGACTGGCAGCCAGCAGCAACGATTGCTGGATGACGGGATAGTCGCTACGAATCCTCGGGTGATCCTCAGCCTGCGACATTCGTACGAGTGCACCCAGACGTAGCCGCTGCGCATTGGCATCGATCCCAGAGAGCTGCTCCCGCAACGGATTGATGTCGATCAAACTGCGCGGCTGTACGACATCGAGTGTCATATAGTCGACCATGTTGGTGCCGCCGGCAATGAATTGCGCAGCCTGCCTGGCTTGCGCCGCCCGCACCGCCGCCTCGACTGTGTGCACCCTTTGATAGTCAAAGCGTCGCATGTGTACGACCTTGCGAAGATGCTCTTTAAGAGCGCTTCGCCGCCTGCTCAATCGCAGCGACGATGTTTGGATAGGCCGCGCAGCGGCACAGATTGCCGCTCATGTATTCACGGATCTCGTCAGCGGTCCTGGCGTGCCCCTCGCGCACACAAGCGATCGCAGCCATGATCTGACCCGGAGTGCAATAACCGCATTGGAATGCATCATGGTCGATGAATGCCTGTTGCATTGGGTCCAGGGCGCCGCCCGGCTTCGCCAGCCCTTCTATGGTCGTAACTTCATGACCCTCCGCCATCAACGCAAAACTCATGCAGGACAGCACCCGCGCACCATCCATATGGACGGTACACGCGCCACACTGACCGTGTCCGCAACCCTTCTTGGTCCCCGTCAGGCCAATGTGATCGCGTAGCGCGTCCAACAAAGTCGTGCGCGGATCGACACTGACCGCATGCGCCTGCCCATTTACGCGCAAGATCATATTTTTGGGCTCCTTTATTGTCCGGCGACTGCATTTCTGTAGCGTGATGAGCATCTGACTTCAGAATGGGCCGCCGGTTCGTTGAGAGCCAGCTCCAGCGCAAGCGGCTCGCAGCACACCCTGCGAGCCGCATCCAGGCTCAGCTCAAGTGGATAGAATCTTAACTAGCGCTCCTTCTCCTTCTTCACCATCTTCCCATCCTGGAGAACATGAATACTCACCGCATTACCGGACCTGTCCGTTCCAATAAATTGGTATTGCTGCGGGTTGGTCCCGGCCACCATTGCGGCCTCCGCGGGCATCGTGACCAGTGCCTTCCGCGCCGTCTCGCGCGCGGGCTGCGGCACCTGCGAGAGCGGCAGGCGCTGATCATCACGTGCCATTGCAGTCCCGCTCCCGGTGTTGCCCACACTGTTATCTTCGCGCTGGCTTTGGGCGAATCCCTGCGAACCCAACATCAGAAACAGGCCCATTGCCGGAAGTATCAGTCCATATCGCGCGCTCTTCATAACTCTCCTCCTGCGAGCACATATTTCCTCGCATGCCCGCTAAGAGTTAAACACGCCGCGCACACTGAGGTTCCAGCGGTAACCTGGCGGCAATGCCAAGCAGAGGTAACCGACGTCTCCTATCCGAGCGCTTGAATCGGCTCGATCCCTTGGGGCGGCGCCTCCGTCCGGGGCACAGGCGCGAGCGGCACCTGCGGCGGTGTATTCTGGCCAGGCCGCGGAGTCGGCAGTTATCTGTAGCTTGCGCACAATCAACCTCCACTGTCGGCTTGCACCGCAACCGCTGTACCCGGAGCATTCGGGCACATGAGATGCTCCGTTTGATCCGGTTTCAGCCCATTGGAGTACCTCAACATGTTGTGTCGAGACATAATGAAGCGTGGGGTTCTCTGTGTAACGGCGCAGACGACGGTGACTGAGGCTGCAGCGCTGATGCGGGATGCCGGCGTCGGCTTCTTACCTGTCTGTAATGAGGAACGTACTGCGATCGGGACATTGACCGACCGGGATATCGCAGTGCGGGTGGTCGCCGAAAGCGACTCGGCAGACCAACCCGTGGAGCGCTTCATGACGCCCAACGTCGTGGCCTGCCGCCCCGATGATGATTTGACGGTCGCGCTGGATCTGATGGCGGAAATGCAGGTCTCGCGGATTATCTGCCTCGCAGATAAAGGGCAGCTCGAGGGGATCATCAGCCTCTCGGACGTTGCGCAGGTGGCTGACGGGCTATCGGCCGCCGACACGCTGCGCAGCGTCACCATCCGCGAAGCACGCCCGTAGCTGGAGGTAATGGAGCCGTCAAGGCAGTCGTACATCACGTGGACCTCGACCGCCGTTCGGTCGCAACTTTCAAAGGATTGAGAGTCTCCCTGGAGCGGTATCTGGGCAGGTACCCTGGTCGGGACCGGGCGACCGGGATTGCGCAGGGCATTCTGGTGTAGGGGGTGGGCCTGAGGCCCCCACCCGCGACAGGATCACCTTCATCTCTGTCGTGCTTTCGGTGCTGGCGGCCTTGCTCGGTTCGGCCCTCGGACCATGCAGGGCTGCGGCCCGAGCCCGGGGACCAGATCGGATCGGCGGGCGCCGGACATCTCATCGACACCAACACATCCGGTGAGCTCAATGTCAAGCAGGTTCACAACTTGCTTCCTACGGGGATATAAAATCTCCGTGTACCATGGAGTAAGTTTCGATGCCGCGACAGATCACCACACTGAGTCTCGCCGATGCGCGCGCCATCATCTCCGCCGGAGAGAAGAAGGCCCAGGAGTTAGGAGTCCCTTACAACCTCGCGGTCGTCGATGCCGGCGGCGCTCTGATCGCACATGCGCGCATGGATGGCGCCTGGCTTGGCAGCATCGATATCTCGATTCACAAGGCCTTCACTTCACGCGCCTTCGATATGCCGACCGAGGACCTGGCGAAGATGGCGCAGTCGGGCAAACCCCTCTTTGGAATTAACAGCACCAACCACGACAAAGTTGTCATTTTTGCAGGGGGTGTTCCTGTCAAGTCAGGTAACACGGTGGTAGGCGCTGTCGGGGCGAGCGGCGGCACTGTCGAGCAGGATCAGAAGGTAGCGGAGGCTGCAGCCGGAGCATTTCATTGATCGGCCAGGTTCTACCTTACTGCGGCGCCCCGCCCGTGCCAGGGGAGTTGCTGGCGCGCTTCAACCTTGATCCGGTCCTCATATTCGTGCTGACCGGTCTTTTGATCGGGCATGTGCATGCTGCAAACGGTCGGCGGGCGCAACTACTCGCCGCCGGCGGATGGCTGGTCGCGGCAGTCGCCCTCATCTCCCCTCTATGTGCACTGTCAGTGGCACTTTTCAGCGCCCGCGTCGCGCAACACATGGTCCTCGTATTGATTGCTGCGCCCCTGATTGCCGCAGCCTGGCCCATTGCAGCGCGGCACTACAGTCCCTGGCGTGTTTGGGGGGCCGCGGCAGCCTTTTTCGCCGCCCTGTGGCTCTGGCACATGCCGGCGCCCTACGACTCCACCTTCACCTCCACTACATTGTACTGGGCGATGCACGTCACCCTGTTCGGATCCGCAATCCTGCTATGGCGTGAGCTGTTGCATCACTGCGCGAGCCGCACGGCCGAAGTTCTGGCTGTTGGCTTATTCACCTCCATGCAAATGGGCCTTCTAGGTGCGGTGCTCACGCTCGCGGGACATCCTGTATTCCTCTGGCATCTCACTACGTCGGCGGCGTGGGGATTCACCGCCTTGCAGGATCAACAGTTGGGCGGCGTTCTCATGTGGATTCCCGGCATCGGGTTGTTTCTGTTTGCCGCAATGCGCTCGCTCAGCCGTTTGTGGACCGTGCTGGAGACGGAGAAGCCCGCGTGAGCGCAGTGCCGCTCGGGTATCTCGATGCGGCAGGGCCCAGGGCCCACTCCATCCTGCCCTTGACTTGGTTTACGCTGATTGTTTCCATCCTGGTCTGCATCGTCGTCGGCGTAATCCTGTGGATCGCGGTACGTCGGGGAACCCGGGTGGCCAGCGTAGCCACCGTGCCCGTCAATCGAGGTAGCAGCGGGACACATTGGCTCAGTGTCGGTTTGTCGATCACTGCGGTGCCCCTGGTCGTTACCATCGTGTGGACCATGGTAGCGCTCGCGGCGACATCGGGCCCACCCGCACGTCCCGGGTTGACACTCGACGTGACCGGACACCAATGGTGGTGGGAGGTCCGTTACGATTCCAATCAACCGTCCGAAGTCTTCGAGACGGCGAATGAGATTCACATTCCGGTAGGCGTCCCGGTTCTCGTGCGGCTGCATGGCGGAGATGTCATCCACAGTTTCTGGGTACCCAAGCTATCCGGCAAGACCGACACCATTCCAGGTCAGACCAACTTCAGCTGGATGCAGGCGCGCGCGCCGGGCCGCTATTGGGGACAATGCGCCGAATATTGCGGCGCGCAGCATGCCCACATGGCACTCGAGGTCGTCGCCGACGCCCCGGCAGACTTCGATCGTTGGAAGGCTCGACAGCTGCAGCCAGCTCCAGAGCCCACCTCCGCAAGCGAGAAGCGCGGGCAGGGGCTGGTCGAATATCGCTGCGGCCTATGTCATGAGGTGCGCGGAACCCGCGCCGGCGCGGTAAGCGCGCCAGATCTGACTCACCTGATGAGCCGCCGTACGATCGCGGCCGGCACGCTTCCGAACACACCCGGTACTGTGCTCGCGTGGATCCAGGGCGCGCAGCAGATCAAGCCGCGCTGCCTGATGCCCGATCAGGCTCTCAGCGCACCGCAGCTGGCGGATGTGAGTGCCTACCTGGAGACGCTCAAATGAGAGCCCCGGACTACCGATCTCCAACAATCGGCATCGACAGCGTCGAGCTGGAGGCCAGACTGTTGGACTTGTGGGAAACCGAGCCGGGCCTGAAGGGATTCTTCAGCACCGTCGATCACAAGAAGATTGGCATCCGCTACATCGTCACTGCATTCATATTCCTCGCCCTCGGCGGCATCGAGGCGCTCCTGATGCGCCTGCAACTGGCCGGCCCCAACCTGAGCTACTTCACGCCGGAGCAGTACGACGAGCTCTTCTCGACCCACGGCATGACCATGATCTTTCTGTACGCCATGCCGATCCTGTCGGGCTTCTCCAATTACTTCTGGCCACTGTTGCTCGGCAGCCGCGACATGGCCTTTCCCCGTTTGAATGCCTTCAGTTACTGGGTCTATCTGGCGAGCGGCCTGTTCATGTACGCCGGATTCCTGATGGGCAACGGTCCGAACGACGGCTGGTTCAACTATGTGCCGTACGCTTCGCGCGACTACAACCCGGGGCTGAACGAGGACTTTTATTCTCTGGGAATGATCCTGCTGGGCATCTCAACGACGGCGGGCGCCGCGAACTTCATCGTGACGGCCTTCCGCACCCGCGCGCCGGGTATGTCCATCAACCGGTTGCCGATCATGATCTGGGGCACCCTGACAGCAAGCTCGGCCAACCTGTTGGTCGTGCCAGCGGTCAGCCTGGCCTTCTTTCTACTCTGGCTCGACCGGCAGTTCGGGACTCACTTTTTCGATCCCGCCGGCAACGGCCAGCCGCTGTTGTGGCAGCACCTGTTCTGGATCTTCGGTCATCCCTGGGTGTATGCGATCGTTTTGCCTGCCATGGGCATGGTCTCCCACGGGCTGCCGGTGTTTTGCCGGCGCCCGCTGGTGGGCTACTCAATGGTGGCGCTGGCCACTGTGGCGACCATGATCCTGGGATTCGGGGTCTGGGTTCACCACATGTTCGCCACCGGCCTGCCCGGATTGGGACTGTCGTTTTTCTCGGCTGCTTCCATCGCGATCGTATTCCCTTCCGCCCTGACCATATTCGCCTGGCTCGCCACGATCTGGCTCGGTCGCCCGGTCATCACGACAGCATTCCTCTTTTTCTCTTCAATGATCCTCCTGTTCGTGATTGGTGGCGTCTCCGGTTACATGACGGCCAGCGTGCCGGTGGACTGGCAACTGACCGATACCTACTTCGTGGTGGCCCACCTGCACTACGTACTGATCGGAATCAACCTCTTCCCGGTGGTGGGTGCCACCTATTTCTGGTTCCCGAAGATGACCGGCCGGATGCTCGATGAGAAGCTCGGTGTCTGGAACTTCTGGACGATGTTCATCGGCTTCAACCTGGCCTTCCTCCCGATGCATCTGACAGGTCTGTGGGGGATGCCGCGACGGGTCTACACCTACAGCGACGGCATGGGCTGGGATACCTTGAATCTCATCACCTCGATCGGCAGCCTTATTCTGGCAATCGGCGTGTTGTTGTTCTTCATCAATCTGCTGAAGAGCCTCAAGAGCGGCACCCCCGCGAGCGAGAATCCCTGGGATGCGCCCACCCTGGAATGGGCGGTCCCCTCTCCTCCGCCACCCTACAACTTTGCGGTAATTCCAACTGTCGCATCGCGATACCCTCTGTGGGACGGAAGACTTGCGGACGAGCACCTCGTTTCCGCAACCGATCGCGGCATGTTACTGGCCGAAGGAAAAGAGACAGTCGGCACTTCGGCATTGGATGCGCACCCGGACATGATCCTGGAAATGCCCGAGGACAGCTTCGCGCCATTGTGGCTCTCGATTGGTTTGACCGTGGTATTTGTCGGCATGCTGTGCAAGATGTGGCTGATCATCGGCCCTGGCGTGGCCATCTGCGTGTTTGGATTGCTCTTGTGGCTATGGCCTCGCCGGGAGCTGCGCGAACGGGAGGCGAGCCATGGCTGAAGCCGCCTGGGTGCGCGAAGGAGAAGTGGCGTTGGCCCAACCTGAAAAGCTCCCGGTCGGGCCGGTCGGGCGCCACGGCCTCGGATTTTGGGGCGTGGCTACATTGATCGCCAGCGAGGCGGCGCTGTTCAGCTATCTGTTGTTCTCCTATTACTACACCGGGGCGACCGCGCCGCAGGGCTGGCTGCTCGAGCCCTATCCTACTTTCAAGCTGGCACTACCTAACACGGTGATCCTGCTGTGCTCCAGCGCGGCGGCCTGGTTCGGCGAGCGCGGCGTACTGGAGCAGCGCCGCGGCCGGGCATTGATCGGCTTCGCCGCCGCACTGGTATTGGGAATCGTGTTCGTCGTCATCCAATTCTTCGAATGGCGCGCGAAAAGCTATCAAATCGGCACCTCGAGCTACTCTTCCTTGTACTTCGTCACCACTGGCTTTCACATTGCGCACGTCATCTGCGGACTGGGGGTGCTGGCTGCAATCCTGCTCTGGACCGCACTCGACTATTTCAGTCCGCGGCGACGGCTTACCGTCTCAGCCGGGGTTCTCTACTGGCACTTCGTGGACGGTATCTGGGTGTTCATATTTACCACGTACTACATCACGCCTTACCTGGGGTTCGGTAAATGAGCGCTAATCCGGCTCCCGTGACCCGGCTCCCGCCGCACCAGCCAGTGCGCGGATTGGCAAGCGCCTTCGGGGTGCTCGCGGGTCCTGTTGCCTGGTTCACACAACTGTGCGCCGGTTACGCGTTTGCCAGTTGGCCGTGCTTCCCCAACGACCATCGCCATGTTGAGCCACTTAGAGGCTATGACTGGAGTGGGACGGCAGTGGATGTCATTACCGCCTGCGCGCTAGTGATCGCCCTGGCAGCGCTGCTCGTCTCCCGAGGCATCTATCAACGCACTAGCGCTGCGGACGGGACAGCCCGCCTCGATCTGCGCGAGACGGGCCGCGTACGTTTTTTGGCGTTGTGGGGCATGGCTACGGGCGGTGGATTTTCCGTCGCCATCATTTTCACCGGCATCGCCTATTTCATTCTGCCGCGTTGCGCCGGCTGACCTGTAGAGACGGCAATGAAACAAACCGCATTCGTTCTAGCTTCACTCTTGGCCTGCGCGGCAACTGGTGCAGGAGCTCAAACGGTTCCTGCGCCTGTGCAGCCCGATGAGGTATTCTCCCCCAAGGACATCGGGCATGCTCTATCCGCGCCCACGCCGGACGCCGGAAAAACGGCTCCGAGCGCAGCCAACGCGCCACCGGATGATGGCCAGTGGAAGATGCCCGCCAAGAACTTCGCCGCCACGCGCTTCTCCTCGCTCAACGAGCTGACACCCGCGAACGTAAAGCAGCTGCAGCCGCTCTTGACGTTCTCTCTCAACGCCAACAAGGGGCAGGAAGCAGCGCCGATCGTGGCCGACAACACGATGTATGTCGTTACTTCCTATCCCAACTACGTGTACGCCTTGGATCTCACCAAGGAAGGCGCGCCGCTCAAGTGGAAATTCGCGCCCAAACCGGTCCCGGCCAGCCAGGGAGTGGCCTGCTGCGACGTCGTCAATCGCGGCGGAACGGTCGATGACGGCAAGTATATTTTCAACACACTGGATGGGCAGACGATCGCGCTCGATACCAAGACCGGCAAGCCCATCTGGCGCACCTTGCTGGGCAATATCAACCTGGGGGAAACCCTGACCATGGCCCCTTTGGTGGCCAAGGGGCACGTCTACGTGGGCGACTCGGGCGGCGAAATGGGTGTGCGCGGTTGGCTGGCCGCATTGGACGAGAGCACCGGCAAGCTGCAGTGGAAGGCCTATAGCACCGGCCCGGATGCGGAGGTGTTGATCGGAGCGGAATACAAAGCGCCTTACCCCATGGAAGCCGGCAAGGATCTGGGGGTTTCCACCTGGCCGGCGCAATCGTGGAAAATCGGTGGCGGCACTGTCTGGGGGTGGGTCAACTACGACGCGGACCTGGATGAGATTCTTTACGGAACCGCCAACCCGGGTCCGTGGAATGCAACGCAGCGACCGGGGGACAACAAGTGGACCTCAGGCATCTTTGCCCGCGATCCGGCCAGCGGCACGGCTCGCTGGTTCTATCAGTTCACACCCCACGACGAACATGATTACGACGGCATCAACGAGCAGATCCTGTTGGACATGCCGTTCGGGGGCAAGATGCACAAGGTTCTGGTGCATCTGGACCGTAACGGGTATGTATATGTGATCGATCGTACCAACGGCCGGGTTCTGTCCGCCGACCCGTATGGCCCGGTCAACACCTCGCGGGGTGTCGACCTCCAGACCGGCCGTCTCATTCTCAATCCTGCCAAGGAAACCAAGCTCGGCGAGGAAATCCACAACATCTGTCCCACCGCCTCGGGATCCAAGGACTGGAATCCCAGCAGCTTCAGTCCGCAGACGGGGCTGCTGTACATCCCGCACGAGAATATGTGCATGGATTGGATCGACATGAAAGTCAACTACATCGCCGGCACACCATTCGTCGGGGCGAACGTGCACATGAAACCCGGTCCCGGCGGTAACCGCGGTGAGCTGACTGCGTGGGATCCGGTGCGCCGGCGACCGGCGTGGGTTGTGAAGGAAAACTTTCCGATCTGGTCCGGAACGGTAGTGACCGCGGGCGACCTCGTTTTCTACGGGACAATGGATGGTTGGTTCAAGGCACTGAACGCCCACACCGGAGAGGCCCTGTGGAAATACAAGATGGACAGCGGAGTCATCGGGCAGCCGATCAGCTACCGCGGGCCCGACGGCCACCAGTACATTGCCGTCTTGTCGGGAGTGGGCGGCTGGGCAGGGGCCGTTGTCTCGGGGCCGATCGATCCACGGGACGGCTCCGCCGCGCTTGGCATGGTGTCGGCCGTGTCCGATCTACCTAAATACACGACTGCGGGAGGGACACTGTATGTGTTCACGCTTCCCCATTAGCTGTGTCGCGGTGGGGCTTGCCCTATTGGCCGGTTGCAGCAAGAGCTCACAATCGGCCGTGGCTTCGGCACCGCCAACGAGCATCCCGGGCGTGATCGACACTGCGCTCACCCCGGGAGTGGGTCATTCACTGACGACCACCAACCCACAAGCAGCGCGCTACTATGACAACGCCGACGCGGTGACCACAGGCAAGCGACTCTTCAATCAATACAACTGCTCCGGTTGTCATTCAAATGGCGGTGGCGGCATGGGTCCCTCGTTGATGGACGACGAGTGGATCTACGGCGGGCGGCTGGAACAGATTCATCAGACCCTGGTGGAAGGCCGTCCTAACGGAATGCCCGCCTGGGGCGGCAAAATACCCGATGAGCAGCTGTGGCAAATCGCGGCCTATGTCCGCTCCATGTCCTTGCCCGCGACGCTCGAAGCGCAGAATGGCGATACGCCCTCGCAAACGCCGGCACCGGTACCACGCGAGGCGGCGAACGATAATGGGTGGGCGGCGCCCCCAGGAACCACCAACCACTACACCTCCACGACGGAAGGGCCGCATCAGTAGCCGAGGGTTTGGTTGGCATTCTCACAGACCGCGACATCGCGATCCGGGCAGTCGCAGAAAGTCAGCCTCCCCAGCTGCCCGTCGCAGAGTTCGTGGCATCTGACGTGGTAGCACCCCGCTCCGACGCCGACCTATCCCAGAACACTCACGGGCGCGCTTGCGGGCCTTCCTGAAGGCTCTAAAATACAGCCGACGTCCGAACCTGGCTGACTGCCTACATCTGTTGCTGGCAGAAGCGCCTGTTCTGGCCGAGGCCGATCTGTTCGTGATCCTAGCCTATCTGGACTAGGGTCCCGTAGCGATCGATATCAATGTTATTGGCGAGACCCTGGAGCGACTCTTGCCACAGCGGAAGGAGCAGATCATGGGCTGGTTAACTCAACCCTATTACGATAG
>Ga0134126_10000252_pt1 | contig 68959 bp, 68 predicted proteins | sample KB31752_FD_96881 | JGI IMG/M metagenome (GOLD analysis project Ga0134126, IMG submission 96881) | Terrestrial soil microbial communities with excess Nitrogen fertilizer from Kellogg Biological Station, Michigan, USA - KB3-175-2 | ecosystem: Environmental > Terrestrial > Soil > Unclassified ...
CAAGCCGTCCCCCTAAACATCCCGCCCTTCCATCGGCCCAGATGGCGGAATTGGTAGACGCACTAGTTTCAGGTACTAGCGCTGCAAGGCGTGGAGGTTCGAGTCCTCTTCTGGGCACCATTTGTTCTTTCGTCGACGTTCGCGAAAGACCATCAACCCCGCAAAACCCAATGAAATAGCGACTTTGGCGTTCGCCATCGTTCGCTGTCGCCCTGGGCTACCCGACCAATTTCTGGGTATTCTCTGGGTATTCGGAGGTCCTCAGAACCCCCTCTGGGTACAGACGGCGCTTCTCCAGCGGAGGTCGTGGAAGTGGCTCTTACAGATGTAAAATGCCGGGGCACGAAGCCCGGAAAAGTGAGGCAGAAGCTTTCAGACGGAGGTGGTCTGCAGCTCTGGATTCAACCCAATGGCTCGCGCCTTTGGCAGCTCATCTATCAGTACGAGGGCAAGCAGGCGCAGATGGCGCTTGGTCCGTATCCTCAGGTGTCCCTTCTCGATGCCCGGACCAAACGCGACGAGGTGAAAGGCAAGATCAGAGCCGGCATCGACCCCGCAGCCGAGAAGCGCCTCGCGGAGGTCGCCGAGCAACCGCCTGGCGACACCTTCAAGGAGATCGCCCTTGAATTTATCGCCAAGTGCCGGCGAGACAATTTGGCCGGACCGACGATGATAAAGAAGGAATGGTTGCTCGACTTCGCCTATCCCACGCTTGGGGCGAAGCGGGTTTCGGAAATCAAACCGGTTGATGTTCTCAAGGTCGTCCAGGATGTGGAGTTCAAGGGCAACTATGAAACCGCCCGCCGCTTGAAATCGACGATCGGACAGGTCTGTCGGTATGCGGTGGCGACCTCGCGTGCCGAATTCGATCCAACGCCTGTTCTACGCGGTGCCATCACACCGCCAAAGGTCACGCCTCGGGCGGCAATCACAGACCCGGAGAAGTTCGGCGGCCTCCTTCGTGCCATTGATGGCTTCGACGGACAGCCGACGACCGTCGCCGCCCTTAAACTAATGGCGCTGCTCTTTCCTCGGCCAGGTGAACTGCGCTTTGCTGAATGGATCGAATTCGATTTTGACAAATCGCTTTGGACCATACCGGCCGCAAAGACAAAAATGCGGCGCGAACATCGCGTCTTTCTTGCGCCACAGGCAATCGAGATATTGGTAGACCTACGTAAGATCACGGGACACCGCAAATTTTTGTTTCCGAGCTTTCACGGAACGGACAAGCCGATCTCCGAGAACACCCTGAATACCGCCCTACGCAGAATGGGATACGGACAAGACGAAATGACGTCCCACGGTTTCAGGGCTAGCGCATCGACTTTGCTCAACGAATCCGGAAAGTGGCACCCGGATGCCATCGAACGCCAATTGGCACACGTAGAATCCAACGACGTTCGCCGGGCTTATTCCCGCGGCTCATTTTGGGAAGAGCGCGTCAGAATGATGCCCTGGTGGGCTGACTATCTCGGCGAGCTTCGGAAGGGGATAAGGACTAAACAGCTTCGCAGAGCTTCCTAGACGGTTGTTTGTCCGCCAAAGAGTCCAAAAAATCTCGGCTCGTTATAATCGAACTTGCTGGTCTACGCCGATGGATCAGTAAAGGGCGACAATTGTCGCTGATTTGGCGCGCTAGCTTAGATTCCAACCAGCTATGGAATCGATATCACCAGACTGGTACCAAGGAAAGTACAGACGATCCGATAATATTGATAGGTTCTACAGGTACTTAGGTAGAATTTTGGTTGAAATTGGGGCCAGCCGCCCAGATAGGTGAATCGCTCTATAAATTTCAGGGAACTCGCTGTATCCTTTAATAATGTCCTAACGTGTTACTTGGGCTATCAAATCGCCGTCGTGACTTGGCGTCGTCCACTCTGTCCTTCCGTCGGCCCTTAGTGGCGACGGTCTAGGACACTGACGTGAGCGCATTGCATGCCCTGTTTGCGCGTTTGATGTGGTCCAATGGAGTGAGCAGCGAGCGGTACAGACGCCTCGGCTGTTTGGGGGATCACCGACTATGAGCCGGATCGTACCTACCGTAGGGGTTGAACTGCCTCACAGGCCTGACACACCTCTTAGTTCATCACTCCCACTAATGATTTTCGATTGGATGACGCGAACCTGGTTCAGGTTCAACGTGCTCCTTGCGTGGTTGGTTATGGTGTTGGTCGTAGTCGCGGCACCAGCGCCAATCGGTCAAAAATTTGGGATGCTTGTCGTAAGCCCAATCGCAGCTCTCTTTTTTTATTTCGCTTGGTACGTTTTCCTAACGATTGTCAGCTTCATGCCAGGAATCAAGATTCCTTTTGGTTTTCTAAAGCTCATCTACTTTCGACTGTTCTCGCGCTTGATCGTTCAGCCAATTAGCGTGGAGATGCCTGTATGGCTCTAGTTCTCGTACCAGCGCAGCGCTACCGATGGATCGACGAATGGAGTGACCATCACTCCTCTTTCTGGTTGATGTGGAAACGCCGAGGGGGCAAATGTGACGGACACAGTCGAAAGCATAAGCGAGTCTGAACCCACCAACGGCAGGGGCGCGGCTAGCGTGGCGGGTGGCGAGAAACCAATACTCGCCGAAGAAAATGCCGTGACTGGCTTGCCAGAACCAACCGCCGCAGCGGATGTATCTGGCCGGGATCTTAGCCTCCAGCTTTCAGAGGTAGAGAGACGAATTCTCACAGCGTTCGAAGAAAAGCTCGCCTTCGACACCGTAAAAGAGAAGCAGCTGGACCGGCTGCATGACGAGCTTCAACGCTACCGTTCAGACTTGGTGACCAAAGCTATCCGGCCCGTCTTCCAGTCGGTTATTCGTCTGCACGACGACCTGGGCAAGGTTCTTGATGCTTTAGCGCGAGAAGAACCATCCCAAGTAACACCAGAACGTCTCCTAAAACTCCTCCGCAGCTTTCATGACGACGTTGAGCTGGCACTAAACAACAATGGTGTGAGCAGCGTGCGAACGGAAACGGAAATATTCGATCCGCGCCGACAGCGCGTTTTGCGGACGGTCGAAACGACGGACGCATCCCAAGTTGGACAGTTGGCAGGACGCCTTCGGCCAGGATTCGAATATGAGGGCAATCTAATCGAGAAAGAACGCGTGGCGGTGTACGCGATGCCATCGACGAAGACTGTTTTCAAGGCTTGAGAGGACAAAATCTATGACGAAGCGCGTTTATGGAATTGACCTTGGCACGACCTACTCATGCATCGCTTATGTCGATGAACATGGGAAGCCCACGGTTGTTGCCAACGCGGAAGGTGAACAGACAACGCCCTCCGTGGTTTATTTTGAATCTCCCGATAACGTAGTTGTCGGGCGCACGGCCAAAGACGCGATCGTTCTCAACCAAGAGCGCGTGGTCTCAACCATCAAGCGGCACATGGGCGACAAGACCTTTGAATTTTCAATCGACGGCCGCACCTACCGGCCAGAAGAGATTTCCTCCAATATTTTGCGGAAACTTGTGAACGATGCTTCCGCCATCACTGGCGATGAGATCAAGGACGTCGTGATCACATGTCCAGCATATTTTGGCGTCGCGGAAATCGAGGCAACAAAGCGCGCTGGCACGATCGCGGGGCTTAACGTGCTCTATGTGATTCCCGAGCCAACGGCCGCCGCAATCGCATACCAGATCGACCTGACGGAGCCGCAGAATATCCTTGTGTATGATCTTGGCGGAGGAACATTCGACGTAACGCTGATCCGAGTATCAAGCAGAGAGATCACCGTAGTGGCGACGGACGGAGACGTGCGCCTCGGAGGGGCTGACTGGGATGAAGACATCGTCGGATTCCTTGCACGGGAGTTTGAGACTCAAACCAGTACGCCGGCACAGGAGTTGACGGGCGATGTCGAAACCTACCAACAACTTCTCAAAGACGCCGAGGGAATCAAGGTCCGGCTTTCAACTGCAACCAAAGTCTCTCACAAATTTTATTTCAAGTCGGACAGCGCCGTAGTCGAACTCACGCGCGACAAGTTTGAAGAGCTAACTATGCCAAGGCTCCAACAGACAGTGAATTTCTTGGAGTCGATGATCAAGTTGGGAGAAGCTCGGGGCATCGGCAAAGACAAGATCAACAAGTTGCTTCTTGTTGGTGGTTCGACCTACATGCCTCAGATAAAATCGCGCCTAAGCTCGTATGGCTTTGAGATCGTTCAGTTCGATCCAAATCAAGCCGTAGCAAAAGGCGCGGCAATTTTTGGACACCGCGCAGCACTTGAAGAACGCATTGTGATTAAACTCGCCGAGCAGACCGGACAAGCAGCAGACTCCATCGACCTTGCGGCTGTCACGGATGCCGACCGGCAAAGTGCTGCTCGCAAAGTGGCTGCCGAAGAGGGAATGACGCTGCCAAGCTTAGAGAAGCTAATCGGCCCAAGAATTAGCAACGTAACTTCGAAAAGCTTCGGCGTGGTCGTGATCGATGACGACGCGACAAAACGAAAGGTTGTCAGAAACCTTGTTGTTATTCAGGATCCCGTGCCAAAAAACATTACGGAACGCTTTTCGACCAACGAAGATGGTCAAAGCGATGTTGAGATCCGCATTATGCAAAACAAGCAAGCGACGGATAAGGCTGAGCTTAGCGATTGCAATCCCGATCCCGTCGGCACTGCTGTCCTGACATTCGCGCGCCCGTTGCCGAAGGGATCCCCTATAGAGATTACGTTCCGGCTTGGACCTGACGGCAGGCTCTCAGTTCACGGGCGCGATTTGACCACGAATGGGGAAATCGACGCAGAATTCGAGATGGAAGGCGTAATGTCGAATGACGAAGTCGAACAGGCGCGCAGCCGCGCGCTGTCGATGACCGTCGTCTAGGCAAAAAAATGGAAGCTGTTGGCATCGACCTCGGCACTACATTCTCCGCCATTGCTCATATCGACAGCGATGGAAGGCCGGTTGTCATTTGCAATGAGCGGGGAAAGTCGGTCACGCCATCGATTATCTGCTTCAAGGATGGCGCGGTTGTGGTCGGAGAGGAGGCGCGGGAGCTCCAGGCGATCGGCCTTCCCACTGCGGCATTTTTTAAGCGGGAAATGGGACAAGAAAGCTGGGCCTTCCCCGCGAATGGCAGAACCTATTCTGCGGTAGACCTTTCTGCGCTCATTCTTGCTCAACTCAAACGCGATGCGGAGTGCGCGCTAAAAAGGCCCGTTATTGACGCCGTGATAACTGTGCCTGCTTATTTCCGTAATGCGGAACGCGAAGCGACGGTCGCCGCCGGAAAGCAGGCAGGCCTGAATGTTCTTCAGATTGTGAACGAACCAACCGCGGCCGCAATTGCTTACGGTTCTCGGGTAAGTGCCATCGGTAAGATCGTGCTCGTCTATGACCTTGGCGGCGGCACTTTCGATGTAACCCTTCTGCGTATCGGCGCCGACGAGATTCGCGTGCTGACTTCGAATGGAGACCACGAACTGGGGGGCAAGGATTGGGACGACCGTATTCTGCAGTTTGTAAGAAGGCGGTTCATGGACGAGTTCGGTACCGATCCGACGGCAGATATTGAATCCGTCGGCGATCTGTGGATACGCGCGGAGGACGCCAAGAAGCAACTCTCGGCGGTCCAATCGACGCGGATATCACTCGTGCACGAAGGGAATCGTGGCAACTACGAAATCAATCGACAGAAATTCGAGGAAATAAGTGCGGACTTGTTGGAGCGCACGATTTCATTGACACAAAATGTTCTTGATGGACAAAAGCTCAGCACAAAGGATGTCGGTGGCGTGCTGCTGGTGGGCGGGTCGACGCGCATGCCGATGGTCCAGGAGTTCATCAAGCGCCAGTTCAACCAATCACCGCTGGCAGGTGTAAACGTCGACGAAGCTGTCGCTGCCGGCGCCGCGTTGTTGGCGGCCGAGCGTGTGGGCCGGGGAATGCCGAGCCTGCCTGGCTCAAAGGGGCCTCCTTCTATCGGACCGCGCCGGCGCACGGTCGATGTCACCAACCACAGCTTGGGCATGATCGCTGTCAACGCGACTCGAACCGCGTATGTGAACAGCATCATCCTGCCGAAAAACCAGGTGATCCCGTGCGTTCAGAGCAAGCCTTATCAACATCGCGCGCGGCGCCAAAGTTCGTTGGAGGTCTATATCACGCAGGGTGAGTCAGAGTTGCCCGCGCAGGTGAGTTATTTGGGCCGGCACACCGTCCATGATATTCCGTCAAACGCAAAGGGGCTCACAATCATAGATGTTGAATATCACTACGACGAGAGCGGAACGGTTCAAGTTGGCGCGAAAGTAAACGCCACCGGACAAGAACTGCGCGTCACCGTTGATGCGCTGCCGCCAGACGTTCCGGCGCGTTTCGCTAAGCCACCCGAGGCCGACGCCGTCCCCCAGCATGTGACGGCCTATCTGGCGTTCGATTTGAGCGGCTCTATGAGCGGCGATCCGTTGATTGAGGCCCAGAAGGCCGCGCATGGGTTTTTGAACCACAGTGATCTGACTCATTGTTCTATCGGCATTATAGGGTTCTCGGACAGCGTCGCTACCAAGCTGCGAGCCAGCCAGAATTCCCAGGAAGTCGAGAAGGCGATTGATGGCTTGGTCGTTTGCGAAACTGGTGTCGGCAACGGTGACCAACCATTCGATGAGCTGCTCCGACTCATGGGTGGCGCTGACGGGCCGCGGTTCGGTGTCGTGCTCGCCGACGGCGTATGGTCTAACCAGCCGCATGCGATATCAAGGGCGAAAGCCTGCAAGGACGCGGGAATTGACCTGATCTCAGTTGGATTTGGCGGTGCCGACGAAGCTTTCCTGAAGCAGATCGCTTCGTCTGACGAGGGGAGTTTCTTTACGAGCCTCGGCGGCTTGGTCGAAACTTTTTCAAACATTGCGCAGGTATTGACGGAAACCGGTGGTGGCCTGTCTTCAGCACCGCCCGCACCGGGGAAAAGGGACGCTTTCAATTTCCTAAAGCGAGGCTGATGTAGAGCCTCCATGGACCAGCGCCCGAACTACTACATGTTGCTAGGCCTTGACCCGGCGGAAGAGGACGCGGGGACTATCGCAAAAGCTATTCAAAACAAGAAGAACCAGTGGTCGACCGAGAAGGTGAAAGGTTCTCCCGAACAGCGCGCGGAAGCGACCCTTAACCTGGATAGGGTTCCCGATATCCATGCAACGTTGAGCAATCCAGAGTCGCGCCGCGAGGAGGCCGACGGCGCGCGTCGTCTTGCCAAAGAAGAGCGGGTAACACGTCTAAAGTCATTGGACGACATGATTGCCGTTTTGCGCGCAGGCGGAATCTGTACCAGCGATGACATCGTGACACTCGTGAAGGATCTTGGTGGCACATTTTCACAGGCTGAAGTGACGGATCGGGGTCGCGCGGCCGGCCTTTCCATCGATGTTCTGGGCGCAGCGCCAACAAGATCGGTAGATGCCACCAAGTCGTTTCTGAGTCCGGACCAAATGACCCAGCTGCGGCCCAACTTGAAAATACTTGGTGTTCGTACGTTATACGAATTCTTGCAAATGGATTCCAACTCGTCCACTCCGAGTCTGTTCCAGCGCGCTGTTGAGCGTGATCAAAAGCTTTTTCAGACCGGGAATAACAATGCAGAGTCGAATGCAGCAAAGGCGCTTTGCGCGCAATGCAAACTAATTTTCAGCAGTGACGATGAGAAGAAAAAGTACAACAATTCGCTGGCGATCGAAGCGATGGACGGCATGAAGCGCCGCATCGATCTTGCGGGCCGCCGCAAAAAGTTTCTCTCAGCCAAGCAGCTTGATGAACTTGTCAGACAGGCACGCGAGAGCGGTGTGGGGACGGGCGACGCGCGTGCGTTTGTTGAAGGCTTCGCGGCAACACGCAAATGGGACGTCGAACGAGTCGACAAACTCTCCTCGGAGGGCCTCCGTCAATGTGGGCATTGCTCAACTTTGGCGAAGGCGGCGAACGCAGAACATTGCGGTAAATGCGGGCAACCACTCACAATTAACTGTCCACGTTGCGAACGCCTCATGCCAACCGAACTCTCAGCTTGCACGGGATGCGGCTTTCCGATCGGCGACTGGAACTGGATAAAGATCGAGGTCGACAAAGCGAGCTTGCTGGCTAGCCGGCGCCAGATCGACGAGGCCGCCAGCTCGCTAAGGACCATCTGTAAGAATTGGCCGGGGTGGAAGATCGCTGAGAACCAACTCTTAGCAGTTGAACGTCTCGTTAGCGAAAGGCAAAGCAATCGGACGCTGCTCGAAGTGCTTCTTGGTGAGAAAAAACTATTCGCAAGCCAAATCGAGATTGAAAAGTTCAAACGCGCATGGCCCTCCGAAGATGTCGTGAGGTTTCAGGAAACCGCTACCGATGGGATCCATCGTGCAAGCCGAGAGTTTGATGCTGCGGAGAAACTGCGTCGCAAAGGTGATGGTGAGGGTGCGGTCGCGCAGTACAAGATCGCACTCGCGATCTGCGCTGACTATCTCGATGCACAAAAGGCCCTTGCAAACCTCCCGCCCGCTCCACCGGGAAACCTCATCGTCACTGTGCAAGGGTCCGGCTTTCAATTGCGCTGGACAGCGACGGATAAATCCTCTGACAGCTATGTGGTGGTTAAGAAAGCACGCGGATCACCGGCGAACCCGGAGGATGGAATTGAATGTTTCACAACCAGGGACACCGTCGGAACGGATTCGAGCGTGCAAGAGGGTGTCCCGTGGCACTACGCGGTGTTTAGTCGCCGTGACAAAGTCATATCCAACGGCGCGGGGCGAAGTGGGCCGCATTTAAGAACAGCCGGTGTGGAAGCGTTGCATGTTGTTCCAGGCGAGCGGGAAGTGTCGATCCGGTGGCGTCCGCCGAACGGTTGCCTGCGTGTCGAGGTGTGGCGCCGCACTGACTTTCCACCAGACCGACCGGGCAATGGAACAAGAGTATCATGTTCGCTTGATGCAGCGCACGACGTTGGTCTCAACAACGACAGCGTTTACGGCTACCTTGTTGCGCCCGTATTTGAAAACCCTCTCGTTCCGAACGCGACCATAGCGGGACCGGCAACCACCTGCTTGGTAACACCGACATCACTGCCGGGACAGATAACGGATCTTCGGGCGCAGCGAGAAGGCGATATTCTCAAATTATGCTGGACCGACCCTGGACCAAGCGTTCAATTCCAAATTCGACAGTGTGCGGTTAGGCCCAATATTTCTCCTGGAACAGTGCTGTCGAAGGAAGACGCGGATCAAATCGGTTCACTGGTTCCAACTATTGGTCCGGGTCACGCGCAACCGAACGCCATCGAATCGGCTGAGGTGCACTTCATACCATTTAGCCTTAAGGCGGCGATGGCGGTGGCAGGCCAGCCAATCAGCGTCGTTTTGATCAAAAGGCCTCTGGACTTAAAGGCCGATACGGATGGTCGCGATATTCGGCTGACCTGGACTTGGCCGAAGGGTATGACGCAGGCAGCGGTGTGTTACAGCTATGATGGTCTGCCTGAGATGCCGCTGGGACAAGGGATCATTCGAAAGGATGTTAGCCTAGAAGAGTACACGCGGGCCGGTCTTTTTACGGTCCCTAAGGCAGAGCGTCGTCGCCACTATATTTCGGTGTTCATGCTCGCTCGAAATGGAGAGCTTCATTCTGAGCCCGCGACCGTTGTTGCCGCGATGGGACAGCACCGCGAATTTACGTACAGAATAGTTCGTCCGCGGAGAGTGTTCGGCATCCAATGGGGCAGCCGTTCCCAGCCAGAACTCAGAATAACTGGAAACGGAAAACTGCCGGCAACGATTTTGGTAGCGAAACCCCGAGTCATTCCACTCAGTTCCGACGACGGAAGAAAACTTGTTCGCCTTCCAGAACTTTCGGTCAACGGTCACTACTCAATCCCGGTTGCAGAGATGTTGGCCGAGGGAAACTTGAAGGCGAAACTATTTTTTGAGAATCCCAACGATGTTCAGGAGATCAAACTCAACCTAAGTGCGTGAGACAGGAATTCGAAGGCATGTCCGAGATTCTCTACAGACTACGCCAATTTTTTCGCCAAAAAGGCCGTCGGATGCGGGGCGAGATTCGCGGACGCGTGGCTCTTTCCAAAGACTTGTGTCCGTTCTGCTTCGACTATTTCCGCATGGCCGATGCTCCCTTTCGATGCGTGAATCGGCGCGGGTGCAAGCAGGAGGTCGATGCAGTATTGAAGGATAAATGGCAGGTCGGAACGCCGCAGGGCAAGGTGCTGACCGCTAACGGTTTTCGTCACAAGCTAGACTGCTCCGAATGTAAGTATCCTACTGAAAAGCGTCTTTGTCCCAACTGCCATCAGGAATTGCCGCATACGCTCGGAGACTACGAAAATCTGATTTTCTCAGTGGTCGGTGCCAAAGCTTCTGGGAAAAGCCATTACTTTCCAACGTTGATCGAGTTTTTAAAAAATACAGTCGGCCCAGATATAGGGTTTACAATTCAAGCCTTCGGCGACGAAACAATGAGGCGCTATCAGGAGGATTACCGGGACCAGCTACTAGAAAAGAAGCAGGTAATCGACGAAACCCAGTCGGGACATACGGACGTCCGGTCGCGACTACCGCTCGTGTTTGTATTGAAGTTTTTCAAGCAGTTTGGTGACAAAAAACGCATCATCACGAAAGTAGTCACGCTAGCATTCTTTGACACCGCAGGCGAGGATATGAACAGCGAAGACACAATGTCTTTCGTCAACAAATATATCTACCGATCCAACGGAATTATTCTATTACTAGATCCATTGCAACTAGCGCCAGTGCGCGCTCGTGTTGGCGATGGGATTGTATTACCTGAGCGACACGCCGAGACGAGCGACATAATAAGCCGGTTGGATTCGCTTATCCACCTCGGAACGAGTCTAGGTGCTGAAGCCCACATTGATATTCCAATTGCCATCGCGCTTTCGAAATTTGACGCGGTCGAAGATCTCGTCGATGCACAGCTCCGGGTACGGCAAAACTCAAATCACGTTGGCAAGTTCGATCTGGCAGACTTCCGGACGGTAGACGCCGAGGTTCAAGCCTTAATCGATAGCTGGGGTGCCGCCTATGTTATCGAGCAGGTCAGAAGCGCATTTCGGCGATCAGGTTTTTTCGCATTCACAGCTTTGGGCGCCAGTCCGCAAGGCCGAGAAATAAAAAATATTCGTCCACGCCGCGTCGCCGATCCTTTTCTCTGGTTGTTGCATCTCCACGGCTTAGTCCCGGGACGGTGAAGAGAAACCAAAATGCACGTATTGCAGACCGAGTACACATCATGCAGGCGAGGTTTGGGCGCCGGAAGCGGATTCCAAATGCGGCGCGCCTCTCGTGGCGTGACACCGGATGAACTTGCAGAGATCGCGCGGCTGGGAAACTATCGGTCTCCGAACTTCCCCACATCGATTCCAGTGGCGGATCGGGCTTATCCAATCGCGCTGAGATACCTACCCCTGCAATCTGGTCGGCGTGCCCTCATTCACTCAGCATATTCGGGCTTGGACTACTCCGGTCGAGGAGGAAATTTCATGGCTCACGCCTTGGTTTTCCAAGATGGACCTCCAGCGCAACTTCCGACAGATTATTTTTATTGGGCCGGATGGAAGTCCTCGTTGTCCTCTGAGGAAGATACCAATGACCCGCCCAGCGAATTGGAGGCGCTCGATCTTTCACAAATGTCTGTTCCCGAGAATGGACCGAATATCATAGGGAGCGATCAAAAGGCGCTGTTGACAGACCTGGTTTCAAGCCTCTTTTTTATCCAAGAGACTGGGCGGAAAATTGTCATACGTGCCGACGCTACTGACGGCGTCTCATGGATTGCTGCAATTTTACAGCTATTACCGTTCCGCCATGCCCTAAAGCTTTCAGTTTCTACCTATCAGTTCGACGCAACTGATTGCGCAGATATCAACGCTACCGTCGAAGGGACGCGGTTCAGCTTCAACCAGACCCAACGTGATATTGAATTCTTTATCTTCGAGCCCCGCACTGGCCTGCGGTCACGGCTTCCCAGTACGAATGCGGACCTCTCGGCGGCTGCTCAACGATACGCACGAACTGTGTCCGAATGGCTCTTCGACGAGCCAAACATTCTTGCCGAGTACAAACGATTCGCCGCTGGGTTTCTCCAAGATGACGTAGATCGTTCGCTTGCCGATGGACTGTCCCTATTTGTGCAGTTGCGGGCGGACACGCTGGTGACTGATGATCAGTTCTCTAGACTTACTAGCTTTGTGAAACACTTTACGCGACCCGGTGCCTGGCCGCGGTCAGTGGAATTGCTAAGGCATCTTCTAAAAAACTTTGCCGGTCGGCCGACAACTGGCAGCATCAAGCAAGTAATGGAGGTTATTTTTTGCGCCAATGATACAGCTGGCACGAAACAGCTTTCCGAATTTGGATTTGACGCTTGGCAGGAGCTATTTCTCGATACCGTAGGGGGAGGAAATGCATCACCGGCTGAGCTCGATGACTATTGGCGCCGCCTTGTCTCGACTTTTTCGAATGAAATTGAGCCTAGCAGGTTGCTCGAACGCGATTTTGTGGAGGAATTATGCAGGCACTATCCGGAAATGGCTGCACATAGTTTCGCAATAGTCGCTCGTTACCTCGCTATCGGGCTCAGTACACCAACTGAACTTGCAACGTCGCCCCCATTTTGTGCGCTTCTAGAGGAGGCTATGAAGAGACCGGACGCTTCGGATTGTCTGGAGTCGTTATTTTCCGCGATTCGCGATCTTGATGCTCTTGCCGGCGCTTTCGCTCATTTGGCGACCAAACGGAATCCCGTGCTAGCGGTCAACCTTCTTAAACTCAATGCGGCTAGGCCGGAAACAGATTGGCAGCTCCGTCAGCGTCTTTACGATATGGGCGCAGCGAATTTATTGCGGGACGAATTTGAAACACTGATGCGCGGCAGTTCCGCTAATGATCGTTTTGCCCAGTACGCGCGATCTGCAGAGAAGACCGTTCCGCACTTTTGGCGTGAATGCAAGGCTGAGCTGTTGGAAACCTATTGGCGAGGCCTGCCACCGGCCGGCCAGGTGAAGCAAGCTGGAGAATGGGTTCAGGGTTCGATACCGGCGTATGCTGCCCGGTCCCTACATGTCGAGTTGTTGAAGAAGGCGAATGAAGCGATTGCTATTGATCTTTCGGATAAATCTGCGGCTCTACTGGCGCAACGCATTGCTGCACTGGCCACTGAGTACTCAGTCAATTTGATCCCAAACCGGCCACAAATTCGCGAAGTGCTGCACCGCACGCTTAAAGTACGGCGCGCCAGCGACATGATTGCCGTCCTTCAAAGCTCACAGGATGCCATTCAGCATCTGTCGGAGCCTGAATATGTTTTTTTTGTTCGACAAATTTTGGACCAGCCAATTTTGTTTGAAATGGCGTCGACCGAGATCACATCGGTGTTGCGCATGATTGTCGCCCCGAAGCATGGGCACGTTGTTTCCCAGATATTCAGCGCCAGGGTCGTCCAACTACTTGCAAAGCGGAAAACGCGCCAGCGAGTCGCCGCAGCAGTATTTGCCGCCGTTGATGTCGACGTATCTACCACTCCGCAATTCTCGGTCGGGCTCATTGATCGGCTGGCCACGGACTTAGCGCGGAGACACAATCGTGAAATCGAGGACATATTGCGCGCGACAAGACGCATTGTGCTGGAAGGGCCGGGATCAGTGCGGAAGACGTCAGAGAATGGAATACGACAACTGGAAAGTCTCATCGCGCAACGGCAGAACACGTCGAGTAACGTTCTTCGAAATCTACTTCGCCGAATTGGCGATCGCGTAATGGGGCGCAGTAAATGAGTGATCGTCCATAGTTAGATTGACCAGGAGGGGGCATGCCACAGATCATTGGCGGTATCATTCTCGTCGTGCTAGCCATCGCGGCCGCAATTTGTGCCGTGATGCTATTCCTGACAGTTGGCGCCGCATACGGCTGCTTTTCTGCCATGGCAAATTACGTGCAGGCATTTCAAGACAATGTGAGGCCGGAAAAGCCACCTGGCACACCATAGGTCAACGATGTTTCCGAGCGAACCCGCGATAAAAAGCTATTTCTTTGGTAAGGGATACAAAGATCTCTTCGCCACGATAAGCGCTAGTTGGCAAGCGAATCAAAAGACGGCTGAAGCGCATTTTGCGCAATCCGATAAAGGCGAAATGCTCCCGCGAGCATTTCATATCGGCGCAGGTTTGTCTGTATTTATATTTGGAACGGCATTCTTTCTACTATTGTCCGCCGTCCATGTTGCTGTGCTCGGCGCCATATTTTTGGCGATGTATATAACGTTCTCGACTTTGTGGTTATTCGAACGAGCATGGCTTGCCATGCACGGCTTCTTCACTGTTTGCCCATCGTGTCACTCGCGAAAACCACTACCGGCATATGTGTGCTCATGTGGAGCGACACATACACGACTGATTCCATCGAGCTACGGAATACTTTATCGTCTCTGCAATTGTGGAAAGCGGCTCCCAGCAACATTTTTCCTTAATCGTGGGAAGCTGATTTCCAAGTGTCAGGATTGCGGGCATTTCCTTTCGCGAGCTCATACCGAGGCAAAGAAGTCTTTCGTGCCCGTCATAGGCGGTCCGTCTGCCGGAAAAACGGCTTATCTCACCTGGTTGGTTGCGGATCTGGGCCAGAGGGCGTCCGAGGCGGGACTCGACATGGAGTTCTTGGATTCAGCAGACAAGGACGCTTTTGAAACGCGACTTTCATCATTACAAGTGGGCCATATGCCTGACAAGACGGTCGAAACGACGCCGTCGGCATTCAACATCGTCTTTTCTATCCATGGCAACCCGCAGCGAAATCTCTACCTCTATGATCCCGCAGGTGAAGCTTACGCAGGTGAAGCAGAACTCATTCCGCATCGATTTCTCGACTACTGTTCCGGTATCCTGCTGCTCGTGGATCCGTTCTCTATAAGCGTGGTACAAAAGCGTTACGGGGTCGACCCAGAGAGTCCGGGTGAGCTTCGGCCGAGCAAGCTTCGTCCCGATGACCTTTTGGATCGTCTCATCTTTGTTCTGGAAAAGTATTTTCATCTTGATGCTGCATCGGCGATCTCAATCCCGATTGCCATTGTTTTGACAAAGGTTGATGCGTTCGATCTTCGGTCGGTGCTTGGTCAGGGTGGCGATGAAGGTCACCTTATTGAAGCGGCACTTCGAGACTGGGGTATGACGCCGCTGGTCGAAATACTGCAAGCGCGGTTTTCCCGGCGTCGGTATTTTACAAGCAGTGCCGTTGGGTTGTCGCACAAGCCTGGTGATGCATACCATCCATGCGGGGTCGCCGAGCCGTTTGACTGGTTGATGGCGGAATCCAACACGCAGCTATTTGAGCAGACGCCAGACGGCGCGATCACGGCCGCGAAGAGCGGTTATCTTTTTGGAGCGGTCCCCAAGGCAACAGTTGGTATTGTTATTGTCCTTGCGCTAATAGCCATCCTCTTGACGTGGGGCATTTCCCAGCTCTTGGGAAATGGAAAAACACCGGAGCCGAACGCCGCTATCGCGACCAAATCGGTGTCCGACGGTACCACGCCTTTGGTCAATACACCGACTCTGGATAACTCCGGCGGATCTGGCCTAGGTCAGTTGCAGTCCGGGTCAGGAGACGTTCAGCCAGTCCCCGACAATTCCGCAAATCAGCCTGCACCGGCAACCACCGCAAAGCCAAGCTTCGATTGCTCTGCGGCGAAACTGTGGGCCGAACTTCAGGTGTGCTCGAACGCGGATCTTGCCCAGAAAGATCAGGCGATTGCCGACCTGTATCATGCTGAGAGAGCCCGACTTGATTTGTACGACACGAACGCAGTTCTCGCTGAGCAACGAAGCTGGCTCCGCGAGCGGAATGCTTGTGAAACAGCCACCGATCCGACGCAATGCCTGGAAGCGTCCTATCAGTCGCGGCTGGCTCAGCTTCAAAGCAGAACAGCTTGGGCGGGTTCTGACAGCAGCGCGACTTCACCTAATGAAACTGAGACAACACCAAACGTTCTGACTCTGATTCTAAATCCCGGTGTCGCAAAAGATATTTGGACGACAAGCGTCTATTCATACGCGGCTGGTGGCGGTGGACCTGGCGGTGGGCTTGCAAACGATCAGCTAAGGGTTGGCGGTTGGGGGGACCAGTATTGGTCGTTGATTCAATTTGATCTTGCAAACTATCCAGTCCATGCGCGAAGCGCGATCCTGAAGCTGTATAACGGCCCGTCTCAGACGAGCTCAACCGCGTTTGATGTTTATGTGATTGATGAATCGTGGGGCTGGCAGACAGGCGACAGACTCTGGTGGCGCAATCGGCCGACAGCAATGCACAAAGCCATATCTATGGCCGCGCCGGATCCGGATTCTTGGGTTTCGATCGACATCACGGATGTCTACAATAGTTGGCAGTCTCGCATACAAAGCAATTTTGGAATTGCGCTTATTCCAGTGTCCACGAACAATGCGTTTGACCAATTCCGGAGTTCGAGATTCGCGGACGAAGAATACAGACCGCGCATTGTCATCATCCCTGATTGAAAATGGCGAGAAGGAGCACGTGCCGAAGGGCGAAGCTCTTAAGAGCGAGTTACGGTCGCAACAACTAAGTGACGGTTTCATCGAGAACTCTGGCGGATTTCAGTTCTGTGCTGCTTGTTTCAGCAAGGAAGTTGAAGTCAGTTCAAAGAAAGGATAGAGGCCAATGGCAGACAAGACAGTTACGGTAGAAGGCGGAAAATACTATACGGTCGGGGAATATAGCGGCACATACTATGTGCGGCGCGGCGGTAGGGGCTTTTCGGGAACCGATATCGGCAAGGCAAGATCGTTTGACGATGCGCTCGCCATAATCAAGTCGGACTCAGGAAAGCGGATAAAGAACATAAGCTAGAGAGCTTTTCGACTATTTAGGTCGTCGCAGGGGCTGATTTTGGATCGACGCTCAGCCGTCGCATTTCCGGGTGCCAAATGTCGATAGCCTTTTCTCTTGGCAAGTCTGTTTGGACACGCTTTAATTGTGTGGTCGGAGGCGGCTCCCAAAAACGAGCATGGACCTCGCGCGGCGCGAAAACCCAACAAAAGCGCGCTGTGCCTCGCGACTTGGAACCGTAACAATGGGGGAATGGTGGTGAGCCCGGCGTATGAACACAGATTCCAAGACGAGTGAAGAGCTTGCGTACAGTTCAAAATGGCGTGACATCGAAAATTATCGCTGGATGATCCCGCTTCCCCGCCTCGGATGGGCGTGGGAATTTGTCCGCCGCAGTCCGCGCTATCGATCCGTGTTTGCAGCCGCCTTGGTTGCCAACATGGCACCGGAGGATGCGGCGGCCGATCCGGAAAAGAACCGGTCCTTCTGGCCTTTGGTGCGTCTTCGAAGACCCAGATCATGATGCGCGCGATGCCAATGTGCTCTGGCGACGCGCGGCGTGCGGCGGTGTTCTGCCGGTCGCGGCCTTGGTGCATCCGAGCGACGGCACGTCACGGCAACTCGATTTCACGCGGATGCAATGCCGCGTGACGGTGCACCGCGATGATGGCGTGCAGCACGTCTTGTTCTCAGACGGTGGCCGATCGCTTCAGTTGGAGGTGAGCGGCGACCGGCCGCTCGACAACGCGATGCTGCTGACGCCGGCCTTGCCGATTTGCAAGCTCGCCGCCAGCCGGTTGCTTGGGGTCAAGCGGCTATCGGATCTGACGACGCATGGACAATTGCGGCCGTCGCTCTATCCGAAAGACCGGCGCGCACCACGGCTCATCCGCGTGGCACAGGCGCTCGATGGCTGGCTCGGCGAAGCAACCCACCGTGAAATCGGAACTGCGCTGTTCGGCGCCGCCCGCGTGGAACGGGACTGGAATCACCCCGGCGGCCACATGCGCGATCAAGTTCGGCGCGCGATCGGCTACGGCCGGACTTTAATGGATGGCGGCTACCAGCGATTCCTGAACTGAGCTGTCTGTCTATTGCAGCAGATGGCGGTAGCCGTTCTCGGTCATCCAGCGCGCGCGCTTGAGATGGCTTGCGAGTGCGCGCCTAGCGCGTTCGGGTTCCTTGCTCGGATCGATGCCGAGAATGATCCTGCATATCTCGTCATCTTTCGCGCCGTCGGCGCTGGCGTCCAACAGCCGGAGATAGACCACGAAGTGTTCGCGGTCATAGTCGGTCAGGCCGTCCGACCAAGGCGCGTCGTCCATGATCGCCGCGCCATTCGAATTTTGCTTGGACATTGGACCCTTTAGCACCTGAAACGCATGTGCAGTTTTCCGCCCGCCAACGCGTTGACCGAACGATAGTCGATGTCGATTTGCGTCGCGATTCAAGATTGCATTCGGCGTGAATCTTTCCACCGGATTTTGGCCGCCCGCGCGTGCCGCGCGCCGGGCTCTCGCGCGCCGAGCCCATCTTCTCGCTACGCTCCAATCTGGTCTCGACCCTTCGGGCTTCGATCCCTGGCGGATAACCCGCGCTGGTCGCGCGGATCGAGAGGGAGAGCAACCGGCGGTCGCACTCGGTTCCGCGGCTTCGCCGCTCCTGCGGGTGCGCAGCGTGGCGCGCGCTCATCGCGCACCGCCGGTCGCTCGCCGGCGCGTTCGCCCGCGAAAAACGCGTGCTCTTGCAGCCTCCATCTTTCCGCACGGCTGCCGCCGTGGCCGTCTTGCTTCATATCGGAGCTAACGCTCCGGCTCGATCGCGGGACCGCTGGCGCTCGGACGCGCCGCATCCCCCGTCCTGCGCGGTCCGCGACCTGCGACCGCGGGCCTGCTCGGACCGGGTGACCCCTCGGCGTGTCCGCCCGCGATCTCGGATTGAAGAAGAAGAGCTAGGGCCAGCGCGCTGCTGCGCGCTGACTTTATTTAATGCAATTCCCCTCCGCGGTGCGGGCGGCGCTCCCTTCTAGGCCCGCCGCGGCGTGCCGCAACCCGCTACGCGGGTCTTCCGCTTCGCTCCAGCCCTTCGGGTGCGCCCCGCCTCTGACGGCGGGCCTCTCCGGTCGAAGACGCCGCCCACCCCGCTTCCGGGGAATTGCGCGCGCGAGATCGGAGCAGGAGGCACCTTATGAGCCAGACCCACCAGCAGACCGCCAGCGGCACGAGCCGCGTTTCCCTTTATGACGAAGTTACCGACCGCATCGTCCGCGAACTGGAACAGGGTTGCGTGCATTGGGTGCGGCCTTGGAAGTCTTCCGGTGTCGCGCTTGGCCTGCCGCGCAGCGCCGTGAGCCGCAAGTTCTATTCGGGCATCAACGTCCTGATCCTGTGGGATGCCGTGATCCGGCGCGGCTTTGCTTCGCAGGAATGGCTGACCTTCCGCCAAGCCTTGAGCCTTGGCGGGCATGTCCGCAAAGGCGAGCGCGGCACGGCCATCTGCTACGCCGACCGCTACATTCCGAAGAAAGAACAGGACCGCGCGCGCGAGCAGGGCGACGAACCCAACGCCGTGCCGTTCCTGAAACGCTTCATCGTGTTCAACGTCGAGCAGTGCGAGGGCTTGCCAAGCCAGATCGTCACCGCGCCCAAACCCGTTCCGCCATCCGAGCTATCCACCGACGCGGAAGCCTTGATCGCCGCGACCGGCGCGAAATTTGTAGAGGGCGGCGGCGAAGCCTTCTATCATCGCGGCGAGGATTTTATCCGCCTTCCGTATCGCGAAACTTTCCTTTCGCCCGCTGACTTTTATTGCACGGCGCTGCATGAACTCGGGCACTGGACCGCGCATCCGTCGCGCCTCAACCGCGATCTGCAGCACCGTTTCGGCTCATCGAGCTACGCGCGCGAAGAACTGATCGCGGAACTGACCAGCGCGTTCCTCTGCGCGCATCTGAACATCGTCCCGCAAATCCGCCACGTCGATTACCTGAGCCATTGGCTGCAAATCCTGAAAGAGGATTCCCGCGCGATCTTTCACGCGGCCAGCCAAGCCAGCAAGGCCACCGATTTCCTCCTCGCGTTTCGAGAGCCGCGAGAGGCCGAAATTCCGACCGCCGAGGCGGCGGAATAGGTGCATCCCGCACCAACCCGGCCCCGCCCGCGAAGCGCAAAACCCACGGACAGGGCCGGTCCACTCCAACGCAGGAGCAGACCATCATGGAACTTCAACACATCGAACTCAGCAAGCTCAAAATCTCCAAATGCAACATGCGCTACCGCGACCCGGAGCCGGATGTTGCCGACATTCTGCCGAGCATCCGCGCCAAGGGCGTCTTGCAGCCGCTCATCGTGCGGGCCGAGGACGGCAAGTTCGGCGTCGTGGCAGGACGGCGGCGCTATTTCTCGCTTCGCGCCGTTAAGGCGGAATGCGGCGAGGTCGCGGCTCCGCCTTGCGCGATCATGGAGGAAGGCGACGACGCCGAGGCCATCGAAGCGTCGTTGCTGGAAAACGTCGCGCGCCGCGATCCCGATCCGATGCGCGAATACGAAACCTTCGTGCGGCTTATCAAGGAGGGCCGCACGGTGGACGGCATCGCAGCCACCTTCGGCATGACGACGACGCAGGTTCGCCAGCGCTTTGCGCTCGGCAATCTGCTTCCCAAGATCAGGGACGCCTACCGCGCCGAGGACATTGACGACGAGACGGTGCGGCATCTAACGCTCGCCTCTGTGGCGCAGCAGCGCAAATGGCTGCGCCTGTTCAACGACCCGCACCAATATTGCCCACGCGGCCATCAACTCAAGCAATGGCTGTTTGGCGGACAGCAGATCAGCACCACCCACGCGCTGTTCAAGCTGGCCGACTACACCGGCCAGACCATCGAGGACTTGTTTGGCGAGGACAGCTACTTCGCCGACGCCGACCTGTTCTGGGCCTTGCAGAACCGCGCCATCGCCGCCAAGCGGGATGCGCTTCTCAAGGCCGGATGGACGGACGTGGACGTGATGGAGATCGGCCAGCGCTTCGCGCAATACGAACACGTCAAGGTGCCGAAGAAGAAGGGCGGCAAGGTGTTCATCGCCGTCAGCCATGACGGTGCCGTCGAAATCTTCGACGGCTGGCTGTCGCAGAAAGAAGCCAAGCGTCTCGCCAAGCAGGAAGAACGCGAGGCCAAAGGCGCGGCCAAGGAGAATGGCGGCACGGCGAGGCCCGCCATGACGCAAGCCCTCACCAACTATGTGGACCTGCATCGCCACGCGGTTGTTCGGCTGGCATTGCTAGCCAATCCAGGCACCGCGTTCCGGCTTATCGTGGCGCACATGATCGCGCCATCGGGCAATTGGAGCGTCAAGCCTGATCCGCAGACGACCCGCAATCCCGCCATCCGCGAGAGCATCGTGGCAAGCGCGGCGCAGAAGGCGTTCGATGCTGAGGAACAGGCACCGCATTCATGGCCGGGATGGTCCGAGGACGCGGACGAGTTGAGCGGTGGACCCGAAACGGCGGACGTGTTTGCGGCGTTGCTCGCCAAATCCGATGCGGAAGTTATGCGGATTGCCGCTTTCCACATGGCCCGCAGCCTCGCAGCGGGCAGCGATGTGGTGGACGCGGCTGGCGCGCATCTTTCCGTCGATGCGCGCGCGCATTGGCATCCCGACGCGGCGTTTTTCGATCTCATCCGGGATCGCGCCACGCTCAATGCCATTCTGGCCGAGGTCGCCGGAGATACCGCCGCCCGCGCCAATGTGGCGGAGAAAGCCAAGACGCAGAAGCAGATCGTCCGCGACTGTCTTGCCGGAGCCAATGGCCGGGCAAGGATCGAAGGCTGGCTGCCCGGCTGGCTGGAATTCCCGTTCCGGGGCTATGGCGATCAGCCCGTGACAGCACAGGCGGATGACGGGGAAACGCAGGACGATCACCGCGCCGCCGCCTAGTTCGGCGGACGTGGTGAAGGGCGGCGGAGCGATCCGCCGCCCCTTTTTTTGTGCGGCCGACCAGCGCGCCGAAACTAGCGCCCCTTGACGGGCCTCGGCTTGGAGAAGCGAACGCCTTCGCCCATGACGCCATCGGACAGGAAAACGATTCCGGCTTTTTCAAGCGCTTGAATGACCGCTTCGATGGTGTCCTCCTTGGGATAAGGACGATCCGTCTCGATGGCATTGACCGTGTTGATAGCAACCAGCGCCCGGTCAGCGAGGGCTTGCTGCGTCCAGCCCAGAAGCGCGCGAGCGGCGCGGATTTGTCGGGATGTTGCCATGGCGGGCTACCATGGCGAGACGCGGGGACGGCCGGTTTTATTTGGGAAAAATTCCCAAATCTGCTACTATCGCGAGTATAGGCTTTCCTTTTCTAACCGAGGTCTCAGTGGAGAGCGCGAATCACAAGCTCCGCGACTTGCTTGCGTTTTGGAACGACAAGCGCGGTCAAAGAGACATGCCCTCCCGTACCGACCTTGGCGTGGCGACCCTTAAGCCGTGGCTCGGCAATCTGGCGCTGATCGATGTTTCCGGCGACGGAGAAGCGGTATTCCGGCTTTGCGGGACGAATCTCCATGCCCGATTCGGTGGCGAAGTGACCCGCCGGGACGTGACCGCACTTGGCCCGGAAATCGGCAAGTCATTTCAAGATTGCCTCCAGCGGGCCTGCCGCAGCCGGGCGCCGACGGAGGCGACACACGAGCGCATCATCGACGGAGTCCCGGCTGCTTTCTGCGAACTCTGCCTTCCGCTTTCGGAGGACGCCACCCACGTCCACACCCTGCTGTTCGCCAGCTATCCGGTGAGCAGGAAATGACCATGACGACCAAACTCGCCGTGCAGAAGGATATCGATCCAGCGCCAGTCGATAGCGTGCTGCAGCTATCGGCGCGGATCGTCATGGCTTTTGTCGCGCACAATTCCGTTCCTATGACCGAGGTTCCCGCGCTGCTCAAATCCGTCCACGCGGCGCTGCGCGCCCTCGTTCCCAGCACCGCGCCGGACACTGCCGGCATGCCGAAGCCCGCCGTCCCGGTCCGCAAGTCGGTGGCATCCGACTACATCGTCTGCCTGGAAGACGGCAGGAGGCTCAAGATGCTCAAGCGCTACCTGCGCGCGCGCTATCAGCTCTCGCCGGAAGAATATCGCGCCCGATGGGGCTTGCCCGCCGATTATCCAATGGTCGCGCCGAACTACTCGGCGCAGCGATCCTTGTTCGCCAAGCGGATCGGTCTGGGGCGCTCTACGAGCCGCACAAAGCAGCGTCGAAGGAGCGCATGACGTGAAGACGGTCTTGAACAAGATGAAGGCCAACAAGCGTGAATGCAGCAAGATCGACGCGCATGTTGGGGGACAAGTGCGGCGCCGCCGCCTGATGGCGGGCATCACGCAGGAAGACGTCGGCAAGGTTCTCGGCGTCAGCTTCCAGCAGGTCCAGAAGTATGAGAACGGCACCAACCGGATGAGCGCGGGGCGGCTGTATGTGCTCGCCAATCTGCTCAACGTGACCGTCAACGATTTCTTCGCGGGCCTTGATCCGATGAGTCAGGCCGACGCTGGCGTCGATGATGAATTGCGCCGCGTCGAACAGTTTGCGGCGAGCCGCGAAGGGATGAACCTCAACCTAGCCTATCTGGACGCGCCGAATCCGCGTGTGCGGAAGCTTGCTGTTGAGGTCTTGCGGCTGAGCGCTGACCGCAGCGACAAAGGCGAGGCCGCTTCGCGGGGCACTCGAAACTAATTTTTGAATTGGCAGTAGAACACGTCAAGCCCGCGCTGGCGCGCGGGTTCGGTGCGGGGTCGGTGGGCAAATGCGAGCAGTCCTTCGCGTCCTTTCGGCAGCCCGAAATCGGCGCGCGTGGACCGGACGGATCGGCAAGGCTGAGGCGCACATGGGCCGTCGCTTGCACGCGCTCTTCTCCCGCACCGGATCGCTGGCAGTGATTGCGATATCCCAGTTACGCGCCGGCACCGCGTTGAAAATGCCGGGGTTCGAACGGACGCGAATAGCATCTTTCGTGAACCTTGCGTGGCCTTTCGGCTTCGCGCGACACGATGGCAATGGCAACGTCTCCCTAGGCTCTGCCGACCAATCTCTCCTTGCTCTTTGGCGACGACCTATGGGCGGCTCCGTCCCGCTGCAACCGTCGCGTCCAACTATTTTCCCCGCCGTGCTCGCCCCTTCGGTGCTTGCGCGCGGCTCCTCGCGCAACGCTTCGCTCAAAATAGTTGTCCGCTCCGGCCCTCCGCTGCGCTGCGGCCCAAGGGGGTTCCGCGGGCCGGACCGCCGCCCATCACGGTCCGCCATCGCAAGGGAGAATGGTCTCCCGGCGAGCCAAATGGAGATAGCCATGACAGCCATCGGTCACGTCACGAAGCAGAAAGACGGCAGCTACAAGGGTCAGCTCAAGACGCTTTCCTTTCGCGCCCCGATCGACATCCTCACCAACACGGCGAAGAACGGCGACACGCAGCCGGACTATCGCATCTACAGCCAGGCGGTCGAGATCGGCGCGGGCTGGACGAAGCGCGGCAAGACGTCCGGCGAGGATTATGTGAGCCTCAGCCTTGCCGATCCGGCGTTCGGTCCCAAGAAGCTCTACGCCAACCTCGGACGCGCCGCCGGTCAGGACGACGAAAGCGTGTTCGCCGTCATCTGGAATCCCACCGACTGAAGCCGCCACCGAACGCCCTGCGTGCAACCGCGCGCGGGGCTTCGCGTGTACCGCTTTGCTACGGCGAAAAGCGCCACTAGCAGTTTTCGCCCGTCCCGCGCCGTCGCTGTTTCGCGCAAGCTGCCGATGGGGGCGCGTTGGCTTCCGCTGTCGCGCCTTTCATTCAGAGAGGCGATGATGGACGACAGAAACGCTCGAGCCGCTGCCGCCAAGTCCGGCAGCCCATATCTCAATACCTCGCAAGCCGCGCACTATCTTGTATGCTCGCAGCGCACGCTTGAGCGCATGCGCACGCTCGGGGTAGGACCGAAATACCGCAAACACGGACGGCACGTCCGCTATCTCATCGACGATCTGGACACCTGGTCGCTCGATCACGAACACCAGTCCACATCGGAATGCGTCGGCGCTGCGGTTGCGCAAGCACGTTCCTGACGCGGCCACCCAATGGTGACTGCCCGATCCGTGTCCGTTGTTGGTATTGCTGTTCTCGCGGCTGGGATACTGCTCGCAACCTCAGTGGCGGTGCCACGCAGACCGATTCTGGTGTGGAACGCGACAGCTAGCGCCCCGGTCGGCTTGTACCTGGACGAGGCGGAACGACAACCGAGAAAAGGCGATCTTGTGCTCGTTCGCCCGCCATCCGAAGTCGCGACCTTCGCATCGAGACGAGGCTATCTGCCTTTCAATGTTCCGTTGATAAAGCGCATTGTCGGGATCAACGGCGATACGATTTGCGCCCACGGCGACACGATTTCGCTCAACGGCACCTTCCTGTTGAAGAGGCGCGAAAGCGACACGCGAGGCCGAAGTCTGCCGCGCTGGTCGGGGTGCACGCACCTTGGAGATGCAGAAATCTTTCTTGCAATGACGGACGTTGGCGACTCGTTCGACGGCCGCTACTTCGGACCCATTCCCGCGTCCAACATCATCGGGAGGTTGCAGTCGCTATGGACACAGTGACCCTTCTGGCATCCTGCGCGCTCTTCGTTCAAGGCGTGCAATCCGGCCCGGCTTGCGGACCCGTTCCCGATCCCCTGGCGGTTGCTCCAGCATCGATCGTCGCTGCGAAGCCAGCGCAGTCGCACCACTCCCTGGTCGATCAATGGCAGAGCTATATCGCCGAAGCGGCGCGGGATTTTGCGATTCCCGAGCCGTGGATTCGCGCTGTCATGGGCCAGGAGAGTGGCGGGCGGGCAACGCTCAATGGGCGTCTGATCACGTCGCCAGCAGGCGCGATGGGCCTCATGCAAATCATGCGGGACCTATCGCGACCTGCGCAGACGCTATGCCCTTGGCCACGATTCCTATGATCCGCACGACAACATTCTCGCGGGCACAGCTTATTTGCGACAGATGTACGAGAGGTACGGCTATCCCTCATTATTCGCGGCTTACAACGCAGGCCCGGCGCGTTTCGACGCTTATCTTTTCGGCAGAAAGCAACTCCCGAACGAGACGGTTCACTACGTCGAAAGCATCCTGCCGGGCGTTGCAACGACACTCAACGGTTCGCAGTCCGGCGCGTTCGTCGCCAGCAAAAATCCTTCGTTTCAAACGGCGATTCTGACATCGTCAGGGGCTCAAAACTTCACGCAAAACACACTGCAGAGCGACCGCGCACCAGCCGGGTCACGGCCTAATTCCCGCTCAATTTTTGTTGAAACGAGCGCTCAATCGGATGGCTTCCGCTCTTCTTCGCGGGACGAACTTTTCGTCCCGCTGTCATCCACTTCGCAATAGGCACCCGCACATCAGAGTAAAAGAGCGTACAGGAGCGTCGTCATGGCGGTAGAGCAGTGGTCGGCAAGATAAAAGCAATGGCGGCACGATGTGCCTATGCTCTTGTCTGCACATCCTTTTTCATGGCGGCACGCACTTCGCGCATGCCGCCATATCCGCGTAAGACCTTGAACGCGCGCGCTTTGTCTGCCGCCAATTGGAATCGAAGCGTCCTGGGCGTTTCCTGGTCCTTGGCGATCTTCGCGTCGGTATCGTGATGGCAGGCGACGACGACTTCGAGCCCAGACTTGGGCGTATCCGTTCGACCAAAGGCGGTAGGAGCGCGCGCTATCTCCAAGGCGTGCTGCGCGGGGTTGCCCGATCCACGGGTTCGGCCAAGTCCAGAGGTTCACGGTTTGACGGTAGCCGCATCGGTCGTGGGTCCGGTGTGGGTCGCGTCCTGCATGCCCGGGACCGTCACGCCGCGTTCCGGGCACGGCGGGTGATCGTCCAGGCGAGATTAATTCGTCTCAAGGCGACGGGTGCTAACGCGGCGCGACTGCATCTGCGGTATCTGGAACGCGACGGCGTCACCCGGGAGGGGTTGCCCGGGGAATTGTACAACGCCAAGCAGGACCGCGCAGAGGGTCGTGACTTCGTCCAGCGCACCGGGGGTGACCGCCACCAGTTCCGCTTCATCGTCTCGCCGGAAGATGGGGCGGCTTACGACGATCTCAAACCATTCGTGCGCCGTCTGATGGAGCAGATGGAAAAGGACTTGGGGACACAGCTCGATTGGGTAGCCGTCGATCACTACAACACGGCGCATCCCCACACCCACATTGTCCTGCGTGGCAAAGACGACAAGGGCGACGATCTGATCATCGCACGGGAGTACATCGCGCACGGCATGCGCGAACGCGCCGCCGAGATAGTTTCCCTCGATCTTGGTCCCCGCACCGACCGCGAAATCCAGAGCCGTCTTCAGCATGAGGTCGAGCAGGAACGGTTCACTAGCATTGACCGCGAACTTCTGCGAGACGCGAACACGGATCGGTTCGTGCAAGCTGCAAACCGCGATGCTTTCCGGCAGAGCATTCGGGCCGGCCGACTTCAGAAATTGAACAGGCTTGGCCTGGCCGAGGATGTCGGCTCAGGGCTCTGGCGGTTGGATGAAGGAATAGAGCCGACATTGCGTGCAATGGGCGAGCGCGGCGACATCATCAAGACGATCCATCGCGAGCTGGTCCGGACGGGCGTGGAACGGGCAGCGGCAGACTATGCGATCCATCGAGAGGGAGGGACGGAACAGGCGCCGATTGTCGGACGCGTTGTGGCGCGCGGACTGGCCGACGAACTGCAGGATCGGTACTACCTCATCGTCGATGGCGTTGATGGGCGTTCGCACTATGTCGGAATAGGCCAAGTCGATATTGACGATCCCACGCGAGAGGGGACAGTCGTTGCGTTGAGCGTCCGCGGCAACGGCGCCCGGCAGGTCGATCGCGTCATTGACGGCATTGCGAAGCAACGAGACGGACGATACAGCGCAGAACTGCATCACGAGGCCGATCCGAAAGCGTCGGGGCCTTACATCGAGACGCACTTACGTCGCCTGGAGGATTTGCGCCGAGCTGGGGCAAAGGTCGAGCGGCAAGGCGACGGGAGCTGGACGATCCCCAGCGATTATCTGCGGCAGGCCAAGCAGATCGAGTCCCGCCGCACCCGACAGGTTCCGGTAGTGATCGAGACATTGGCTCGCAGCCCCATAACCAGTCAGACGAAGGTCCTGGGCGCCACCTGGCTTGACCGGGAGTTGCTGGGCGAGAGTGCGGTCCCTATGCGCGATAGCGGATTCGGTCGAGAGGTCCGCGACGCCTTGCAGCAGCGCCGCCAATGGCTGATCGACCAAGATCTCGCTCAAATCGAGCAAGGGCATGTCGTCTATCGTGCCGGCCTTCTGGCTGAACTGCGGCGCCGGGATTTGGTCCGTGCCGGAGCGGCGCTCGCCGGCGAGATCGGGTTGCCCTATGCCGAGGCCAAGCCGGGATCACGGATCGAAGGCGTCTATCGGCGTCCGATTGATCTCGCGAGCGGCCGGTTTGCGGTCATCGAGAAGAGCCGGGAATTCACGCTGGTTCCTTGGCGTCCCGTGCTTGAACGCAATATCGGCAAGCCGGTATCGGGGATCGTGCGCGAGGGTTCGATTTCCTGGACCCTCGGCCGACAGCGCAGCGGTCCATCGGTTACCTAGTGGGCAATTCCCCGTCGCCGGCATTCCAAAGTCGGAGCTTACGAAGGGTATGACTCGGGCGGTGGTGAGGCGAGCCGGGTGAACGAAATCCAGCCAATCACAACGGCACCGACCACCGAGAAGATATGCTTCCAGGCCGACGAGGTAGTACCGGCCATTTCCGAGAGTTGCAGGATCAAGCTATAGCCGGCCCATATCGCAGGGATGACGAAAATGGCCGCGACAATGCCGCGGACCAGCGCCGATCTGCTTGACGTGAACACGACCTGGCCCAACACGAACACAAGCACGCCCGCGACAATGCCGGCCAAAATGCCACCCACGACACCGGCGCCGGTTGTGACGGCCCAATAGCCCACCGACACACCGATCGCCGCGGGAAGCGCGTAGATCGCGAACCTGAACAATAAAATGCAGAAAAGGCCGACGGCAGCGAGAACCAAAACCAAGCCCATGGGCGTCACTCCGCATTTGGCCCGTCGTCGCGGCTCAATAGCGGCGGCGGGTGTTTAGCAAATGCCCCCAGCCCGATTTGCACAGTCTAAATCACTCCACCGACCCGTTCCAAAGACAATCTTTCCTCACCGCCGCGTGTTGCTGGCGATGTTTGGCGGTTGAAGCGCACATAAACGCGATTGTCGATTCACAGCGTCAGCGTGAATCCTGATTCGTCAGGAGGAGCACTAAGTGACGCCCACGAAATTCCTCATCGGTCAGATCGCAGTCGTATTCGCCGTTGCAATTGGCGGGTTGTGGTTCGCGACGCAATGGGCGGCGTGCCAATTGGGTTACCAGGCGCAGCTCGGCGACCCATGGTTCACGGTCCTTGCTCACCCGATCTATCGGCCCTGGAGTCTCTTCGGTTGGTGGTACGCTTACGATGCCTACGCGCCCGCACTGTTCAACCAGGCTGGCGCCTATGCCGCCCTGAGCGGTTTCGCCGGTTGTGCGGTCGCGGTCATCGGTTCGCTTTATCGCGCTCGCCAGAACCATCAAGTCACAACTTACGGCTCGTCGCGATGGGCTACACCCCGCGAGATCACAACAGCAGGACTGTTTCGGCCGGCTGGCGTCTTCCTCGGGCAGTTCGGCTCTGACTATCTGCGCCACGACGGTCCCGAGCATGTGATGGCGTTCGCGCCAACACGTTCGGGCAAAGGCGTTGGCTTGGTCGTGCCGACGCTGCTCTCTTGGACACAGAGCGTCGTCATACACGACATCAAGGGAGAGAACTGGCAGCTCACCGCGGGATGGCGCAGCCGCTTCTCCCACTGTCTCCTGTTCAATCCCACCGATCCGCGCAGTGCCCGCTACAATCCGCTGCTAGAGGTACGCAAGGGACTGGATGAAGTCCGCGATGTGCAGAACATCGCCGATATCCTGGTCGATCCCGAAGGTGCATTGGAACGCCGCAACCATTGGGAAAAGACAAGCCATTCGCTCTTGGTCGGCGTGATCTTGCACGTTCTTTATGCTGAGGAAGAAAAAACCCTCGCGCGGGTCGTGAGCTTCCTTTCCGATCCGAAACGCTCCTTCGAGCACACCTTGCGCGCGATGATGGCAACAAATCATCTGGGCACGCCCAAGGCGCCGGTTGTGCATCCCGTAGTTGCCTCGGCGGCACGCGAAGTTCTCAACAAATCTGAAAATGAACGCTCCGGCGTTCTGTCCACGGCGATGTCGTTCTTGGGTCTCTACCGCGATCCGACTGTCGCGCGGACAACTGCGGCTTGCGACTGGCGCATCGCCGATCTGGTTGATGCATCGCGCCCCGTATCCCTCTATCTGGTAATTCCGCCATCTGACATTTCGCGGACGAAGCCACTGGTCCGTCTGGTGCTCAATCAGATTGGGCGCCATTTGACCGAACGGTTGGAGGGCGACCCGAGCAAGAGCCGCAAGCATAAACTTCTCATGATGCTCGACGAGTTTCCGGCGCTGGGAAGGCTGGACTTTTTCGAGACTGCGCTCGCGTTCATGGCAGGCTACGGCATTCGCGCCTATCTCATCGCGCAATCTCTCAATCAGATTTCCAAGGCATACGGCGAGAACAACGCCATCCTGGACAATTGCCACGTCCGCATCGCGTTTTCCTCAAACGACGAGCGCACCGCGAAGCGCATTTCAGATGCCCTGGGAACCGCGACAGAACTGCGCGCCCAGAAAAACTATGCTGGCCATCGGCTTTCGCCTTGGCTGTCCCATGTCATGGTCAGCCGCCAGGAGACCGCCAGGCCCCTTCTGACGCCGGGCGAGGTCATGCAGCTTCCGCCTAATGACGAACTGGTCCTGATATCCAGTCTCGCGCCAATTCGGGCCAAGAAGCTTCGGTACTACGAAGACCGCAATTTCACGTCGCGTGTGCTCGCCGCCCCCACATTGGCCGACAACACCTACAGTGATCGACCGAACGCCCGCCCCAACGATTGGAGCGGACAGGTGTGCCGACCGCACGAGACTCTGGCCGCGGTCATCGACGCCGACGAGGGCGCAGCAGACGACGAAGGGGGAGTTCAGCACCAGCGCCATCCGGGACTCCCGGAACAACTAATCGAGACAAACGCAGGTGACGAATCCGCTGATCTCGCGCGCGGGATCGATGCCGAGGACGATCCGGCTGGCGACGCATCCGCGATGAGTGGCGGCCGTCTCGGCACGGTGGGCAAGGCGCACGCAATGAACGAAGGCGAGCATCGCCACAGTCCCGGCGACGACCTGCTCCCAGCTTTTTGAGGAATGCCATGAAGCCGCGTCACCAATTCTACCTCGACGAGCCTATCCAAGAGCAGCTTGACCGGCTTGCAGCAGAGCCGGGCACGACGCGGTCGGCAATCGTGAACGCGGCGCTCAAGTCCTATTTTGCCAATCGCGGCGCTGGCGAGCTCGACCGCGCATTCCGCATGCGTCTTGATCGCATGAGCGAATATCTCGAAAGGCTTGAACGTAACCAGCACATCGCACTCGAAAGCTTTGCGCTGTTCGTTCATTACGAACTCGGAATCACGCCCCAGCTACCCCAACCAGAGCAGGCTGCGGCGCAGGCCGTCGGCCGCGATCGGTTCCAGAACTTCATCGAACAGGTGAGCCGCCGGATGGCCGGCGACCGGCGCATAGCCGACGAGGTTGTTGCGCGCGCTTTGCAGTCGGACCAGCCAACACCAGCCCAACGGATGGCAGCGGAATGAACGCGACACACGAACATCACGAGAGCCGCGAACGCCGCAGGACGATGCTGCGCACGGCGATGGGATCAAAGATCGCGGAAGCGCTCGCTGATCCGCTCGTTATCGAGATCATGGTCAATCCGGATGGGATGCTGCGCCTGGACCGGCTTGGCGAAGGCCGTTCCGAGACTCCCTCACATCTTGCGCCGTCGGAGGTCGAGCGGATCATCCGCCTGGTCGCATCGCATGTGCGCCTTGAGGCCCATGCCGGCAATCCTATTGTCAGCGCGGAGCTGCCGCCCCGTGAAGACGGCGTGGCGGGCGAACGCTTCGAAGGGTTGCTGCCTCCCGTCTCGATGGCTCCGTGTTTCACGATCCGCAAACCCGCGACCCGCATCTACACACTGGATGATTACGTCGCGGACCGGATCATGCTGCCGGCCCAGGCGGACGCGCTGAGGCTCGCGGTCGGCGAACGCAAGAACATTCTCGTCGCAGGCGGTACGAGTTCCGGCAAGACCACGCTCGCCAATGCGCTCTTGGCCGAGATCGCCAAGCTCGATGAGCGCGTCATCCTGATCGAGGACACGCGCGAACTGCAATGCGCTGCGCGCGATTGCGTGGCTCTTCGTACCAAGGCTGGTGTCGTGTCACTGGCCGATCTTGTGCGCTCGACCCTGCGTCTTCGTCCCGACCGCATCATCGTTGGTGAAGTCCGAGGCTCGGAGGCCCTCGACATGCTCAAGGCATGGAACACCGGCCATCCGGGTGGGATCGCCACGGTTCACGCCAACTCGGCACAAAGCGCTCTTTATCGGCTTGAGCAGCTTGTCCAGGAAATTGTCGTCAGCGTGCCGCGCCGGCTCATCGCCGAGGCCATCGATGCGGTCGTGTTCATCAGCGGCCGCGGCGTGTCGCGGCGTATCGAGACCATCGCGGAAGTGCGGGGCCTCGGAGCTGATGGCGATTACGCGCTCGTCCATACCCAGAACCCCAGACTGCAAGCCCTATGAGGAGATCCAACATGCTCAAGACCCTACGCCGCTCGCTCGCAACAGGCACGACGCTCTCGCTTGTGCTTGTCACCGCCGCCCAGGCGGCCGGAACGAATATGCCGTGGGAGCAACCCCTGCAGCAAATTCTCGACTCCATTCAAGGACCGGTCGCCAAGATCGTAGCCGTCATCATCATCATCGTGACGGGATTGACCTTGGCGTTCGGCGAGACCGCCGGTGGCTTCCGCAAGCTGATCCAGATCGTGTTCGGTCTCTCGATTGCCTTCGCGGCATCAAGCTTCTTCATGTCCTTCTTCTCCTTCGGTGGCGGAGCGTTGGTCCAGTGATCGAGGGCTTCGAGATTCCGCTGCACCGTTCGCTGACCGAGCCCATTCTGCTGGCCGGCGCACCGCGGACCATCGCAATCGTGAACGGCACGATTGCAGCGGCGCTCGGGCTCGGCCTTCAGCTCTGGATCGCCGGATTGCTGCTCTGGGTGGTCGGTCATTCGCTCGCGGTATTTGCCGCCAAGCGCGATCCGGATTTTGCAGAGGTTCTTCGCCGTCATCTGCGCCAAAGGACTTTCTTGTCATGCTGAAACTCGCCGAATATCGCAACAAAGCGGATCGCTTGGCCGATCACTTACCGTGGGCTGCCCTTGTGGCGCCGGGTGTCGTCCTCAACAAGGACGGCAGCTTTCAGCGGACCTTCCGGTTTCGCGGCCCGGACCTCGAAAGTGCCACCGAATCCGAACTCGTTGCCGCCTGTGCCCGCGTCAATAACGTGCTGCGCAGGCTGGGGACGGGCTGGGCTCTCTTCTTCGAGGCTGAACGCTTCGAAGCCGCGAGCTATCCCCAATCGGAATTCCCCGATCCCGCGTCCTGGCTCGTGGACGAAGAGCGCCGGGCGCAATTCGAGGATGGAACATTCTCCGGCGCCGAGGAGATTCGGGCTGGGCGCCGCGAGCACTACGAGAATGCCTATTACCTGACACTCTTATATATGGCGCCGGCCGATCAGGTGGCGCGCGCCGAACGCGCGCTGATCGATACCGGCAAAGACGAGCAAAAGCGGGACTGGCGGCACGAGCTGGACGCCTACGTAGCGGAAACCAACCGCACGCTCGATCTGCTGGGGCAGGTCATGGCGGAGATCGCGCCGCTTAATGACGCCGAGACGCTGACCTATCTGCATCGAACCGTCTCGACAAAGCGACACCGTGTCGAACCGCCGAGCGAGCCGATCTATCTGGACGCCATCCTGGCGGATCAGCCGCTGCATGGCGGTTTGGAGCCGATGCTGGGCGAGGCGCATCTGCGAACCCTTACCATTCTCGGTTTTCCCAATACAACGCGGCCGGGATTGCTCGATGCCCTGAATCATCTCGATTTTCCCTATCGCTGGACGACTCGGTTCATCGCAATGGACAAGACCGAGGCGACCAAGGCGCTGACCAAGCTCCGGCGCCAATGGTTCAACAAACGTAAGTCGATCACCCAGCTTCTGCGCGAAGTGATGCACAACGAGCCAGTCCAGCTTCTGGACTCGGACGCCGATAATAAGGTTGTCGATTCCGACGAAGCCTTGCAGGCGCTTGGCGGCGATCATGTCTCGTTTGGCTATCTGACCACGACCGTCTGCGTCGCCGATGAGAGCCGCATGCGCGTCGAAGAAAAGGTTCGCGCGGTCGAGCGCGTCATCAATGGCCTCGGCTTTACGACCATTCGCGAGAGCTTGAACGCCGTTGAATCCTGGCTCGGCAGTCTGCCGGGGCATGTTTATGCGAACGTGCGTCAACCGCTCATTCACACCCTCAATCTGGCCCATTTGATGCCCCTGTCATCGGTGTGGGCGGGTCCGAAACGCAATGAGCACCTGGCCGGTCCGCCGCTCTTTCATGCGGAAACCAGCGGGTCGACGCCGTTCCGCTTTTCAACCCACGTTGGCGATGTCGGGCACACCTTGATCGTCGGGCCGACCGGAGCCGGCAAGTCGGTCCTTCTCGCCCTCATGGCCATGCAGTTCCGGCGCTATGAGAGCGCCCAGGTGTATGTCTTCGACAAGGGCAATTCGGCACGGGCCGCGATACTCGCCATGGGCGGGGCGCATCACGAACTCGGTTCCGACGGCGCGTTGGCTTTCCAGCCGCTGATCGGAATCGACGATCCGGCGGAACGCAGCTGGGCCGCGGAGTGGATCGGCACGCTCCTCGACCACGAGAAGATCGCTCTCACACCCGAGGTCAAGGAGACGCTTTGGTCTGCGCTGACAAGCCTCGCCTCGGCACCGCCGGCAGAGCGCACATTGACCGGACTGTCGGTGCTGCTGCAATCCAACGCGCTCAAATCCGCGCTTCTCACCTACACCCTGGAGGGGCCATTCGGCCGCTTGCTCGATGCGGCCGAAGACCATCTCGCGCTGGCCGACGTCCAGTGCTTCGAGACCGAAAACCTGCTGCATCAGGCGAGCGTCGTTCTGCCAGTCTTGACCTATCTGTTTCACCGGTTGGAAGCACGGTTCACCGGCAAGCCGACGCTACTCATCCTCGATGAAGCCTGGGTCTATCTCGACAATCCACTATTTGCCGCGCGCATCCGCGAATGGCTGAAGGTGCTGCGCAAGAAGAATGTGTCCGTCGTGTTCGCGACGCAGTCGCTCGCAGACATCGCCAATTCGTCCATCGCGCCGGCAATTATTGAGAGCTGTCCGCAACGCATCTTCCTCCCCAACGAACGCGCGATCGAGCCGCAGAGCCGCACGGCCTATGAGCAGTTCGGCCTCAACGATCGGCAAATCGAACTCGTTAGCCGCGCTGTGCCCAAGCGGCAATACTATCTGCAATCGCGCCGCGGCAACCGGCTGTTCGAGCTCGGGCTTGGCCCGATCGCCCTCGCATTTTGCGGAGCATCGTCGCCGGCCGACCAGGCGCTCATCGAGAGCATCCGGGGCTCCGGCGAGCCGGCAACATTCACCGAAAACTTTCTCAAGGCCCGGGGGCTGGACTGGGCCGCACACCTTCTCGACCAGCAACCAGACAACCAATTGGAGGCCGCAGAATGAAAGCCCTTCGCACAATTCTTCTGGCAACAACGCTCACGGTTACCAGTCTTGCGCCGGCTCGGGCGCAATGGGTCGTATTCGATCCGCAAAACTATGCGCAAGACCTGATCCAGGCAGCGCGCGCGCTGCAGCAGATCAACAACCAGATTCAGTCGCTGCAAAACGAAGCGATGATGCTGCAGAACATGGGGACGAACCTCAAATCGCTCAACACGTCGCAGCTCGGCACGATGGTCACGGCGCTGACTCAGATCAGCACGTTGATGAACCAGGGCCAGGGGATCGCGTTCAACGTGAACGCCACCAACACGGCCTTCACGCAGACCTATCCGCAATCCTATCCGAACGGGACGACCACCACGACGCTGCAAGCCGATGCCTTGAAGCGCTGGCAGGACTCCATGGCGGCGTTCCAACAGACGCTCACCATCCAGGCGCAGGTTGCACAGAATGTTCAGGCTGATACGGCCACACTGACCAGCCTGACGAATGCCTCGCAGGGAGCGGTCGGCAATCTGCAAGTCAGTCAGGCGACCAACCAGCTCCTTGCGCTATCGACGAAACAGCAGCTCCAGATCCAGAGCCTGATGGCTGCGCAATACCGCGCCACGGCTCTCGACCAGGCGCGCAGTGCAGAGGATCAAGAGGAAGCACGGTCGGCGTTCTCCACTTTCCTCGGCAACGGATCGGCCTACACGCCGCAATAGAACAGGACAGCCGACGTGAACAATCTCAACGTCATCGACAATTTCATGCAGACGTTCATCCGCTATATCGATAGCGGATTCGGACTTCTCCAAGGCGATGTAGCGGCGCTCACGACGGTACTCATTGGAATCGACATCACGTTGGCGGCCTTGTTCTGGGTCATGGACGGCGAGGCCAACATTCTCGCCCGTCTTATCAAGAAGGTTCTCTATGTCGGCAGCTTTGCTTTCATCATCAACAATTTCTCGACCCTTTCGATGGTCATCTTCAATTCGTTTTCAACCCTGGGCATCACCGCGACCAACAGCGGGTTGACGGCAGCCGATCTGTTGCGGCCCGGCAAGCTCGCGGGAACCGGGTTTCAGGCGGCATATCCGCTCTTGCAGCAGGCGGGCACGCTGATCGGTTTCACGACCTTCTTCAACAATTTCGTGACCATCGTGGTTCTGCTTTTCGCGTGGGTCGTCGTAATCCTCTCGTTCCTCATCCTCGCCATCCAGCTTTTCATCACCATTCTCGAATTCAAGCTCACGACGCTTGCGGGATTCGTGCTGGTGCCGTTCGCGCTGTGGAACAAGACCGCGTTCCTGGCCGAGCGCGTCCTTGGCAATGTGGTTTCGTCCGGCATCAAGGTGATGGTCCTGGCCGTCATCGTGGGGATTGGCACGACCTTCTTCAGTCAGTTCGTGACTGCGCTTCAAGGCCATCCGCCAAGCCTGTCCGACGCCATGTCGCTGGCGCTCGCGTCGCTGTCGCTATTTGGGCTTGGAATTTTCGGCCCAAGCATCGCGACCGGGCTTGTTTCGGGCGCACCGCAAGTGGGCGCGGGTGCCGCCATCGGCACGGCTGGCGCGCTTGTAGGAGGCGCTGCGCTTGCAGGCGCCGGGGCAGCGGGTGCCGGCCGTCTGGCCGCCGGCGCAGGGATGGGCGCCATTCGCGCCGGAACGGCGCTCACCGCGGGCGCTTCAACCGCCTACCAGATGGCGCAGGCGACCTCGGGAGCCAGTGGCGCGGCCGGTGTCTGGGCAGGCCTGTCCGGCGTAGCCCGCGCCGGTGCCGGCGCGGTCAGCAACGCCGCCAAGGGCGCGGCCGAGCGCGGCAGGTCCGGTTTCAGCGACAGCGCTCAAGCCGGTCGCGACGCGGCGTTTCGTGCCACTGGCGGCACCAGGACCGGCAAGGCGGCCAACGAGAACGCGGCGGGTAGCCCAGCTCCGGGCGGCGGAACGCCGGACTGGGCGCGCCGGCTGCGCAGCGAGCAGCGCATGCGCGCCCACGCGCATACCACCACCCAAGCCATCAAAGAGGGCGACCGGCCCGGCGCCGCGGCCAATCCGGACCTCGACCAGCGGGAGAGCTAGATGTTCAGACGCACACTGCAACGCTACGGCCAAACAGCGGAGGCGACGACGCCTTATCAGAGAGCCGCGCAGACATGGGATGACCGTATCGGCTCGGCCCGGGTGCAAGCACAGAATTGGCGGTTCATCTCCTTCGGCTCCTTGGGCCTTGCGATGCTCCTGGCCGGCGGACTCGTCTGGCAGTCGTTGCAAAGCCGCGTCGTTCCCTATGTCGTGCAGGTCGACAAGTTCGGCGCCGTGCAAGCCATTGGACCAGCGGCTCAGAACTACACGCCGACGGATGCGGAGATCGCTTGGTATCTGGCGCGCTTCGTGACCGACATTCGGTCCTTGTCGCTTGATCCCGTCGTCGTCAAGCGCAACTGGCTTGAAGCTTACGACTACGCGACAGACCACGGCGCCGTCTTTCTCAATCAATATGCGCAGTCGAACGACCCCTTCAAGATGGTCGGCGAGCGCACAGTGTCGGTGCAGGTGACGAGCGTGGTGCGGGTTTCCGACTCCTCGTTCCAAGTCAAATGGACGGAACAGATCTTCGAGCACGACACGCTCGCCAAGACGGAACGCTGGACCGCGATCCTCTCCGTCGTGACCAAACAGCCGGCGTCGGCTGAAACTCTCAAAAAGAATCCGCTCGGTCTCTACATCAATGGGCTGAACTGGTCGCGCGAACTCGACAACTGAAAAGGAGCACTCCATGAAACACCTGATCCGCGTCGCTGTCCTCATGCCGGTGTGCGCCATCGCGCTTTCCGGCTGCGCGAGCGCCACCTGGCTGCCGTCATTCCTGCAGAAAGACCCGCCCCTGCAGCAAGCCGCCGCCGTACCTGATCCGCCCCAGATCGTGCACACCGTCCAGGTCGTGCAGCCACTTCCATTACCTGGGCAACTTCAACCAAAGCCGCGTCGCGGTGCCCATGTCGCGCGCCCCCCGAAATCCCGCGTCGAAGCGGCAAATCTCGCGGCGCTTCAAGAACCCACGACTGACGGGTACATCAACGCGATTCAGGTCTATCCGTATTCCGAAGGGGCGTTGTACCGGCTTTATGCGACGCCGCAGGAAGTCAGCGACATCGCCTTGCAGCCCGGCGAGAGCCTGACGGCAATTTCCGCAGGCGACACGACGCGCTGGGTTGTCGGAGATACCACCAGCGGCTCCGGCGCGAGCAAGCAAGTCCATATTCTCGCAAAGCCGTTCGCGGCCAATCTTCGGACCAATCTCGTCATCACCACCGATCGCAGGAGCTATCACCTCCAGCTCGAAAGCACCGACCGGACCTATATGGCGGCAATCTCCTGGACCTATCCGCAGGATGGTTTGGTGTCAGAGCATCGCGGCAGCGCCGGCGCCGCGCCAGTTTCGCCGACCGACGGTATCGCGTCACTCGACAACCTGCATTTCGACTACGCCATCAGCGGAGACAACCCGTTATGGAAGCCGACGCGCGCATTCGACGACGGCACGCATGTCTATATCGAGTTTCCGACATCGCTCAGTCAAGGCGAGGCGCCACCCTTGTTCGTGGCGGGGCCAGGCGGCAGCAGCAATCTCGTGAACTATCGCGTGCGCGGCAACTACTACATCGTCGATCAACTCTTCAAAACAGCGGAATTGCGTCTTGGTCAGGACCATCAGCAGGTCGTTCGCATCAAACGAACGACCGAGCTGCGCACGGCCGCGGCAGACGGCAACCAGCAAGCTCGGTGACACATGAGCGATGCAGCAATCAATTCAGGCGTCGGGGGTCCAAAGCTCGATCCGGAGTCGCTTGTTCTTCGAGCGCGGCCCAGACCCGTTGCCCGCTTCAAGCGCCATGTCGTGATCGGCGTCCTCGCCATTGCCGCTATCGGCATCTTCGTAGCCACTTGGCTTGCGCTGAAGGCCTCGCCCCTAGCTAAGCCTACCTCCGGCGGGGAGCTGTATAACATCGATCGAAAGCCGACCGCCGACGGCTTGGCGGGTCTGCCATCGGGCTACGACAAGATAAGGCCCGCTCTCGGCCCTCCGCTTCCGGGCGATCTCGGACCGGCGGAGTTGCGCGCGCGCAATGGTCTCGGCGTGCCCGTCGCCGGCGCGGCGACTGAAAACGACACGGCCCGCGCCGAGGAATTGCACCTGGCCCAGCTCGCCCGGCAAGCCAGCGAGGGAAACGTGTTCTTCCAGGCCGGGACAAGCCACGCCGGATCGATTGACCCCACGACTGCCAGTCTGGGCGGACCACCGCTGGCGGCGGAAGGAGCGCCAGCTGCCGACGCTCGGCTCGCTCTGGACCCTTTGCGCGATCCCGGTGACGCGCAGCGCAAGCTCGATTTCGTCAACGCGCAGGACGCGCGCAACATCTACAACCCGCACGGCATTCAGGACCCGGTTTCACCATATCAAGTTATGGCGGGCACACTGATCTCTGCCAGCCTCATCACGGGTCTTGATTCAGATTTGCCGGGGCTGGTGGTCGCCCAGGTCACGCAGAATATCTATGACACGGTGACGGGGCAGACGCTTCTCATTCCGCAGGGTTCGCGCCTGATCGGTACCTATGACAGCGTCGTTGCGTTCGGCCAGAGCCGCGCACTTGTTGTGTGGCAGCGGATCATCATGCCAGATGGCTCGTCCATCCAGATCGACAACCTACCGGCAACCGACGCGCAAGGCTATTCCGGCCTGTCCGACGACGTGGACTACCACACTTGGGCGCTGATCAAAGGCGTAGCAATTTCAACATTGCTTGGCGTCGGCACCGAACTCTCGCTGAGCGGTCAGAGCGATCTTCTGATGTCGATCCGCGAATCCACGCAGGACAGCGTCAACCAGGCCGGTCAGCAGATCACGCAGAAGAACCTCAACATCCAGCCAACCATCAAGGTCCGGCCCGGCTGGCCTCTGCGCGTCATCGTTCACAAGGATCTGGTGCTGCGGCCTTACCGCGGCTGATGGAGAGTCCCAATGGCAAGCCTGAAACTCGCAAAGCTTCCCGATCGCAAGCCGGTCAAGATCACGATTACCGTATCGCCCGAATTGAACGCGGCGCTTCAAGCCTACGCCGCTACTTACCGGGAGACCTATGGTGACAGCGAGGAAGTGAGCGAACTGATTCCCTACATGGTCGAGCAATTCCTGGCGGCCGACCGTGGCTTCGCGAAAGCGCGGAGGGCGACGCCGGACCCCCGGACAAATGGCGCGCGTGAAGCACGGGCCAAATAGTCCATCAAGCAGCAGCAGCAACGAAGGAGAGAGTAATGGCTATCATCGGCACGTTCACCCCCACGAAGGAAGGCGGCTGGAGCGGCGCCATCCGGACGTTGACCATCGACGTAAAGGCAAAGTTCATCCCGAACGACAACCGCGAGAATGACCGGGCGCCGGCCTTTCGCATCTTTGCGGGAAGGTCCGAGCTGGGAGCCGCTTGGGCGCAACGGACCAAGGACGAGAACCCGCGCGACTATCTCCGCGTCCAAATCGACGACCCGAGCCTGCCGGGGCCGATTTCGGCAGCGATGTTCCAAGCCAACGGTGGCGAGGAAGCGCAGTTGGTTTGGAATAGAAGGCAGTAAGAAACGTACAAGGAAGGATGCGGCATGAAACCCGAAATTGACGCGCCTACAAGCGTGGCCAGGAAGTTCGCCAGCTCTACCATTCCCTTTGTTGAGCGGCCGACATGCACGATCGCCGAGGCTTGTAGTGCGGTCGGATTTGGAAAGACCAAGCTATACGAGCTTATCGATGGTGGAGCGGTCGATAGCATCCGGATCGGCAGGCGACGGCTCGTGCGCGTGCCGTCGCTGCTCCAGTTTCTCAGTCCAACGAAGTAAGAAGTCCGCGAGGACTGGAAACTTGCCCGCATCCGCCCATACCCGGATTCTGATAGCTGCAAGCAAATCGTCTTGCCATATCCGCCTCTAGCGCAGGAGTGCCATTAACAGGTTGAAACAGAGGCGCGCGCGTCTTTGCTCAATCTCAAGATTCCGCTAAAGTGACATGGCGCAAACTAGATAATCTTCATCCAATCTGTCGCCATTCAAATTGTCCAAGGCCATCTCAGGCGAACACAATGGCTACCGAATGCATCATTGGTAAATTGAATGACGCTTTGGACAGAACGCGCGACTATCTTCTATCCAGTCAACGGTCGGACGGCACTTGGGCGGCGCATGTTGAAAGCGATGCTCGAGTAACCGCCCTCTACCTGAATACGGTTTGGACTCTTGACAGAAAACCCGATGACGGAACTCGGGAAATGGAACGTTATTTGTCGTCGGAGCAACTGAAGTGCGGGGCTTGGCAAGCGTGGCCGGGAGGCGGGCCGGATATCGACGTTACGGCAGTGTGCGTGCTTGTCCTTGAAAAAGCAGACACGGAGCGTGGGCGGCAAGCGCGAATGCTGGGACAAAAGTGGCTGTCCAGCCAGCCGCTTCCAGATGCGGATTCATTCTGGAGAGGCTTCCTCGCCCTTAATGGTGATCTGGATTGGGCGGATCTGCCTTACTTGACGCCCCGCCTTATCACTAACCCTGACTGGCTGCATCCCAACATTTATGATTTTAGTTTCCTGCGAATTGCAGTCGTATGCGCGAGTTTGCTGCAGACACGCAGGGTGCAAAGTTCCACAGGAAATGTCACCACTGATAGTCCGCGATCAAATAACGAATGCGATCCAGCCTTCGCTATTTGGAAACGTCGCTGGATTGCGGAAGCGCGCAAACCCTTTCGAGGCATTCTCCCATTCCTGTGTGGGGTCGTGCGAGTTCTTGACCGAGTTGTCCCGATTGCCCGGCACAGGCGCGCGGCGATCGATTGGCTTCTGGCGCATCAGGAAAGTGACGGTTCGTTCTTCTCATCCGTGCACATGACATCAATTGCCGTTTTGACCCTGCACCACTTGGACGCGCCTCGTTATCAAGACCGAATAGAAGCCGGCGTTGAGGCCATGCGCAAATGGCAGATGACGGACGAACGAGGGCGTCGGCAACAATTCACGGATTCAACGAATTGGGACACAACCCTGGCCTTTGATTTGCTGCGGAGACTAGGCGTACCTCCGAGCCATGAACAAATCCTGCGCGCGCGCGACTATCTTTTCTCGTGTCAGAGCGAGCATCTCGGCGACTGGAGCCATCGAATGCGAAATCCCTCGCCGGGCGGGTGGGGATTTCAGCGAGTCGGCAATTGGTATCCGGACAACGACGACACTGTGATGGCTATAAAAGCACTCTTGGATTTTGAGCCCAACTCCACCTCTGACACGATCGCAACCGGGGTTCGTTGGCTTCTGGCAATGCAGAGTTCAAATGGCGGATGGGCAAGCTGGGATCGCAATGATCGGCCATGGCTTCGGATTCCGAACGGCGGTCCTTGGTTTGCGAGAGACCTACCTTCTCCCGAAATTACAGCGCGGGCGCTCGTGTTATTGTCATGCATTGTCCGCGGGAAGTATCAAGGTCTCGATGAACTCGTTCCAGCTGCAAGAAGTGCGTTACGACGTGGTACAAATTGGTTGAAAAGCTGCAGAGAAGGTGCAGTCTGGTACGGCAGGTGGTTCACGCACTATCTTTACGGAACATGTCATGCGTTGGAGGCGTATCGCGAGCTGGGGTACGCGCATGACGAGCCGGAAATTCAGGAGGCGCGGAGCTGGCTCCTGTCTGTAGCAAACGCCGACGGTGGTTTCGGCGAGGCGCCAGACTCTGGACGTGAGCAGAAGTTTGTGCCCGCTCCTTCCACTCCCTTTCATACTGCTTGTGCCTTGATTGCACTGATCCATGCCGGGGCATCACATCATCCCGTCGCACAGCGCGCCGCGACTTGGTTGTTGGACAAACAAGCTCCCGGGGGAGGCTGGGTTAATAGGGACTTCTTCGCCGCTGGCGTTCCTGGTCTCTGGTATGCCAACTTTGCACTTACACCGACCTATTTCGCAGCAAAAAGCCTGCTCTTGCTCACGCAAGCCCGGGTTTCATGAGGGTGAATGATGAGTGCCAATCCGCGCGTCGAGGGCAAACGCCATTGTAATCGGGAATCCAGTGCAGAAACTCAGAACCCATAGGTATTCCTCCACCGGAACTCCTAGGAATTGCGCCCCTGTCAGCTCCGTTCCGTTCCACATATTCATGAAACCTGGCATCAGGAGTCTCCATAGACCAAGCAGTATGAAATAGTACGCTATGAACAGCGGCGCTCCTGAAACTATGAGCCGTACATACGAGGGCCGCATAAGGACAAGAATGGCGGTAGAGATTGTTTGTACCAACAGAAATGCAAGGGTTACGGTTACGTCGAATACAAGAAAACATGTGAGCCCGATGGCTGCAAACAAAGAAACCAAAAGCAAGCGTTGGAGTGCGACTGTCGCTACCGGAAATATTTGGACACTGTTCCCCCAGGGCCCTAAAGCGCAAAGCCAACTTATTGCGCCCGCATGGAAGCAGAACATCACATCTTCAATACCCCAGCCACCACCGAAGATATGCCCCGGTGTCCAGTAGACTCGCTCGTATAGCCACGCCACCGGAGGACTATACAGACTTAGGATAGCCCCGCAGAGAATGGCCGTGTTTCGTAGACGTCGCGCGAGAAGCAGCGCTACGCCCAGCGGCAGCAAGCCAAGCAAATTCGCAAGAAGATATTTGTGTTCAAGGACCATCAGACCTCCCTATCCTTAGGCCAGAACCGGTCGATGAAATACGCTGTGATGAATTTGCCCACTTGGGCATTCATGATGCCGAGTATGCTCTCGTCCGTTATCGTCTGCAGAGCTGAGAGGTAGATATCGGGAACGCCAAACTCCGGGTCACGGCACACCACCGACACGATCTCCATCATGAGTCTGGGATTGAAGCCGAAGTGAAAGGCTGAATTGTAGATGGCTGCGGCGAAAAGCGTCCCCTGTGCTTCGAAATGTTCGGTAAGGGCTCTACGGAGTCCAATTTCGTTCAGCAGCACCACTAGCGCAGTGCGATCCAATTTCGCGTCGGTGACTCCGAAAAAACCTATAAGTCGTTTGCGCTGATCACGGACCAGGTGTTCCGGCAGGTCTCGTCGAAACACAGGCCGGAGGCCCTCATCCTCCGCGACGCACAAGTGAGCCATCACGGTGCAGACCGAATGGATACCCGCGGCAAAATCGACGAGAATGTCTTGCAGATCGTCTGTCGCCGCGCCCATGGAGCCCCATAGAACGAAGAGTTCGTCCAATGCGTCAAACAAGTCAGGCTCGATCGCAGTGTAACCTGCAAGAATAGTGGCAAGTTCAGTCGCGCGCATGAAGTAGGTATGGGCGCGATGACGGGTGAAGGCCTCAACGCGGCGTAGTGACTCCGCATCAATCTGGATCGGAGCCAGGCCTGACAACGTCGGCGGGTCATTGGATATGTGCCCCAGGCCCGCGCGGTCTAAGAGAATTGGAAATGATGCTTCTCTCAGAGCGCGAATCAACTTTTCCATAATCTGCGTGGCAAGGGGGTGGCGCTTTGTCGACGACGCCTCGTTTTTGCTGGTCACGGAACGTGGCCATCTATCGAGTGTCTCCTGCATAGCGGTCACGCCTGAGAGCAGAAGATTGATGCCGTCGACAATTCGCGTGTTGGGATGAGTGACGAAACGTGTCGGCTCCCCATCCCGAACGAGAGTCATGTCCGCCTCGTCGTCAGCGTGCCCCAGCGCAAGAAAGGCAAAGTCGTATGCAGCCGCCGCTTCGCGGATCGCGGCCATCCAGTCGGGGTTCTGCTCCGAGGGCGGCGCAATTAGCCGATAGAGGCGCATAATGAGGAGGCCGCCGCAGAAATTGAGTGGCAGTCTGACCTCACGGCCGCATGTCTCGATCCAGCGCTGCGCACCTGCGAATTGGGCTTTGTTGGCATCCGACACAAAAAATCGGCTACCGATCCTCTCCATCGCCAACCGCTTTTCCTCAAGGTCCTCCGCGACAGGGACGGATAGGCCACTTCGCCACTCGCTCTCTGAGGAGATCGATGACTCGCGAATCGCCGCCGAGTCAGCTTGACCAAAGTGGCGCAGTACCTTGGAGCGGCTCGACTTCATTGTAGTGATGGGTCGCGAGAATTTACCGACGGAATTATTGCACTGACATTTGCGGGTTGACTAATCTATTCTTCGGAATGGACAGTAGCACACCGGATATGGCACTCGCTTATATCGATAGCGGAGAAGTCGATAGCATCAGCGTCCGTGACGCCTTGTTGGGGCGCCGTCATTGTTGCGACTGTTAGAATCGCTGAGATAGGAAACCAGGTGGACGCGGCATTTTCTTTGGAAAGTGCGTGCTGAGCCCAGACATCGCTTTGTTCACAACGCTGCGCGATTTTCTGTCGAGCCAGGAGTTGAGCGGAAAATCGATCGAAATCACGTAAGCGCGATTTTGAGTTACTGTCAGTTATCGTAGTTTGGCTACGATTTAGCCATAAAAATCAAATCTTGCATTTTTTGGAAAAGTACGTATAGTCGTAGTATGGCTACGACTCCAACCAATAAACTAAATGCCCTATACACCCGCTTAAGCCCGGGAGCACCTCTCACGTCGGAGGATTTGGCCGCTTTGGAGATATCGGCCGACCTCGCCGTCCACTATGTCCGCGCGGGTTGGCTCAGCCGGCTGGCAAGAGGCGTTTATCGCAAGCCCGACGACACCCTTGCCTTGCATCCCAGCCTGTTGCTGTTGCAGCGCAGATATGAAGGGCTGCACGTCGGGGGCAAATCCGCCCTCGACTGGTACGGTATGCGCCACTACGTGTCCCAGCAACCAATCTTGCATCTCTACGGCTGGTCAGCAGCAAAGCTACCAGCCTGGTTCACAGAACGATTTCCGGCCGCATATCACCGTAAGCGTCTATTCGACGAAAAGCCCAATGCACTTCTCCATGTGGGGCCGTTCGAGAAGCGCCCCGGTGGCCCGCTGGTCTCGGCGCCCGAACGCGCCTTGCTGGAAGTGCTGAGCGAAGTTGGCGTGCGCCAGCCTCTGAAAGAAGCGCGCGAGCTGGCCGAGAGCTCCTACAGCATGCGTGCCGACGTGTTGCGCGATCTACTGAAGCGCTGCACGAGCGTAAAGACCGTTCGCCTGTGCCTGCAACTAGGTAATGAGAGTTCGCTTCCTTGGGCAGCTAAGCTCGATCCAACCAAGCTTCCTACCGGCAGCAATAGGCCTTGGGTCTCCCGATCCGCCGAAGGCCTATTGGTACTCAAGGCGTGAACCAGGTCTACCTCGACACTGCTCGCCTGCTTACCCAGGTGGCTCCCTTCGTCTTCGCCGGCGAGACCTTTGCGCTTAAGGGAGGGACAGCGATCAATCTCTTCGTTCGCGATATGCCGCGGCTGTCGGTCGACCTCGATCTCGTTTTCGTAGACTACAACCTGTCCCGCGAACGGGCACTCCACGCCATCGCCGACGCGATACATCTGTCCGCCGGGCAACTCACCAAACGAGGCTTTCAGACACATTCGCCGGTTGCGGCCGACGCCAGCGAAACGAAGCTATTGGTGCGGCGCGGCGACATCGAGGTCAAAGTTGAAGTCAATTTTGTATTGCGAGGTACAGTCCTGCCAATCCGCAAGGCATCGCTGACGCGCAATGCTCGTGAGGCGCTGTTAGCGGATCTCGAAATCCCCGTCGTGTCGCTGGAGGACATGTATGGCGGAAAGCTGGTCGCGGCTTTGGACCGCCAGCATCCACGCGACTTGTTCGACGTAATGCAGCTTTTCGCTCACGAAGGCATCACGCCCGGGATACGACGCGCATTCGTCGTCTACTTGGCTAGCCATAACCGGCCCATCCATGAGGTGCTCTTTCCGACCTTGCAGGACATTCGCCGAGACTACGAGCAGAACTTTGTCGGCATGACCACCGAACCCGTCGCCCTCGACGACTTGCTGGCGGCCCGAGAGCGCATGTTGCGCGAACTTCAGCACGGCTTGGACAACGACGAACGGCAATTCCTGCTTTCGTTCGTCGCAAACAGGCCCGAATGGCACTTGCTAGGGCCAGGGCATGTGAACAAGCTGCCGGGCATCCGCTGGAAGATGCAGAATCTCCAGCGCCTGGAGAAGGCCAATCCGAAAAAGTTTGCCGAACAGTCCGACGCACTCGGCAGGCGCTTTGCATGAACGGAACGGCGAAATCGCCGAGCTTGAGTGTTGGGATTCTCAGTGTAGAATCTGCGCTGCGATACGGTTGTTCGTGGCCGTTCGTACTCGAACTCTGGCAGTCGGCCAAATTCTGGGTATTGTCTGGGTACACGGAAAAACGGAATGCTAAAGTCCTTGGTTTTGCTGGGTTAGATGGCTAGGTTCGAGTCCTCTTCTGGCACCATGCGTTCTTTCGCCGGCGTTCGCGAAAGACCACGGACCCCTCAAAACCCAATGAAATAGCGACTTGGCGTGGGGGAAATCTCCGCGTTCAAAAAAATTCGCCAATGGGCTCTTGAAATTCCATCTGTCATGTGTAAGTTATTTCTTACATATGTCTGATGGAGCTGTTTTTTGGCCCTGACTGGGGACCAGTTGCTGGCCGTGCTTGCGGCGCTCGCCAATCCGCATCGGCTGCGGATCGTGGCGGCGCTGACGAGGAATGGGCGCAACTATGTCAGCCAGCTCGCGCGCGAATTGGGCATCAGCCGTCCGCTGCTCCATCTGCATTTGCAGAAACTCGAGGAGGCCGGGCTCGTCACCTCAAGGCTGGAGCTCTCGTCCGACGGCAAGGCGCTCAACTATTTCGAAGTCGCCAAATTCGATTTCGAGCTCACCCCGGCGGCCGTCGCGGCTGCCGCCAAATCGCTCACCGATCCTGGCAAGTGAAAGGAAATCCCATGCAAACGACCGTCTATTTCATCACGCTGGCGATAATCATTGGAACGATCGTCGCCGTGTTCGGCATCCGCTTTCTGCAGGCCTCCGCCGTGGCGCGCGCCGATGCGGCGCATACCGAGGCCTATCGCAAGCTCGCATCCGACGCAGTGACGGCGCAGGCCGGCAATGCCGCGACGCTGTCGGCGATCCAGAGCGAACTCGCCGAAATCAAGACGCGCATGACGAGCGTCGAGACCATCCTGAAGGCGGTCGAGTGATGACGATCGCTTTCGATCCTGCCTCGCCCCTGCTTCGCGATTCGACGACGGCTGCCTTTGCTCTCCACATCGGCTGCGGTACGGTCGGGCTTGTTTCGGGGACCGTCGCGGCCTTCGCGCAGAAGGGCGAAAGACTTCATCGCGCTGCCGGAACCGTGTTCTTTGTTTCGATGCTTGTGATGGCGATCTTCGCCGCCTGGCTTGCGATAGCCATACCCGGCCAGATGTCGAACCTGTTGGGCGCAATCCTCACATTCTATCTCGTTGCCACCGGGTGGCTGACGGTGAGACGAGAGCAGCGCACGATCGGCCGTGCCGAGAAATTCGCGCTGGCGGCAATCCTGTGCCTTAGCGTGGCATTGGGCGGTTTGTGCATTGCCGAGGCGGCCGGCGTCGTGCCTGGAGTTGGAGGGCCATTGTTAGTCGCCACCTATTTCGTCACCGCGATTGCTGCCGTCGCGGCCATAGGAGACGCGAAGCTCGTTCTTCAAGGCGGAATCGCGGGCGCGGCACGCGTGGCGCGCCATCTCTGGCGCATGTTGACCGCGCTCTTCCTCGCCTTCGGGTCTGGATTCGGCAACGGCATTGCACGGCTCTTGCCGGGACCTTTTCATGGTCCGCCGCTGATCTTCCTCGCGCCTCAGCTCTTGCCGCTGGGACTTCTTATTTTCTGGACGATCCGCGTGCGGCTCACTGGTTGGTACAAGCAGGATGCGCTCGCCAGTAGCGCAAGCTGATCCATGCCAAGGGAGATCCAAGTGAAGAGCCGTCGATTAAATCCACATACGTCGGGACAGCGGAAGCTCGGGGAAAAGCCATGGCGATAAGCGACCTACCGGCGATCATGGGAACGGTCCTGATCGTTGCCGGACTCGCTTCGATCGGTGTCAACACATGGCTCCGCACCGATGGGAGTGAAAAGACCACTCAGGCCGGAGCGTTCATCATTGTGGTCGGTGCGGTCCTCTTGGGTGTGTCGATATTCGTATCCCATGCAAAATAGTCTCAGGCCCGATTGGGACGCTATCGAGGATGCTGACAATTTTGCGCCGGGCTTCGAAGCGTCATGTCCCCGCCGCTCGGACGATGTAACAGGTGCACACAGTTCCGATCGCTGCGAAGAATGAGCCGAAGAGGAGGCGAACATGACGCAGGTGCAGGGCGCGGCGGCAAACAGGGATGTGGTCTCAGGCGGCAATGGCGCCGGCGATTCCGTACCCTTATGGCGACTTTACGTTCTGCGCGCCCTGTATGCAGGTCTTGCGGCCGCCGAGGGCTCGATCCAGTTGTCGGCGTTTCTTCATCGCGCACATTGGACGCAGACGAGCGCAGTGGCGCACAGCTTCCTTCTGGCGCTCGCGCTCCTGTCGATTGTCGGAATCCGGTATCCGCTGGGGATGCTGCCGCTGCTGGTTTACGAGCTGCTCTGGAAAATGATCTGGCTGTGCGGTTACGCGCTGCCGTTGTGGGCCGCCAACCAGGTCGACGCCGACACCCGCAAATCGTTCTTCGAAATCGCGCCAGTCGTTATCCTAATTCCCCTGTTTCCTTGGAGTTATATCTTTTCCAATTACCTCAGTAAGCCCGGAGACCGCTGGCGCTGATGCGCAGGGATGTGCGGCGTCCAATTGACCGTGGCGCTTATCCTAAATCGGGCCAGATGATCACCCTGGCTACAAGCAGGCACTGGTCGACGCATTGCCTGGCGACACTGTGAGATCGCGTTGTTTCGACGGGCTCCGGCTGAAGGCTCCGCATCGCCCGCAGCGGATAAATCCGCTGCGGGCTCGACCGAAATACCGCGCCTGGATCAGCCGGGCTTGGCGGCCGCGAAGTAACCAGCCGTGACTTCGTTCTTGTGGGCAGCAAAGGCGGTCAGAACTTCGGTCTTCTCGCGGGTCGGAATCTTGAAAAAGTCCAGGGTCCGTCCGAGCTCCGCCGCGACCTCGTCGAATTCCGCCGGAGAAATCCGCAGGCTCCGGTGGGCTTCCTCAAGCCCCAATGTCGTCTTGCCGGGCCGGGTGGCCGTGTACTGGAAGGGTCCACCCGATACGTTGCAGACCCACAGCGTCCGCATGAACTTGAGTCCGGGCAGCCTTTTTAGGTCGTGGGTGGACCATTCCCGAAGCTGTGGGTTCTGGGACCCCTGTCCGACGATGGGGTTCTTCACGACGGCGTCGCTGAAGTGATCCACCACCGCCGCGATTGCAAAAACGCCGCCGAGACGGTCGTACAGACTCTTCTCGGGCTTGACCTGCTAGGTCGCATGGGCGCTATCGGCGGTCGCCAGTGCAACCACCGATGCGGCGGTCAGCGCCAGTCCGGCCATGCCTCGTCTTGAGATGGAAGTCGAAACTGCCTGTGTCATGGTGATCTCCGTGTTGTGGAAAGCTGCCGGACGGCGAACGATGCGATAGCGGCGTATGACAATTGGGAGGACGAGAAGCCGAAGTCGATTGAACTGCCCCGCGCGAGCTGTCGGCCCGACAATGAAACGGCACACGGAGGCACACCGCGCTCGTGTCCCCAACGCGCAGGCGCCAATCCAGTTGCAGCCAACGCGCAACGCGTTGGCGCGAACATGCGATTGCCCTTCTGGGCGCCGGCGCAACAATTCAATTCCATCAATGTTCTATGAGACAAATTCGATTTTGAATTTACTGCGATCCTGTTATCTCCTCGGGCAGCACATTGGTGATCGGCACGACGGCGAATGACACGATGCCGGCGGCGGCCAGATAGAGGGCCGGCGCCGGCGCATAGCCGGTGGCGCCGATCGGCGCCACGGCCGCCATCGGGACCGTTCCGCCGAAGACCGCCTGGGCCAGGAGCGGGGCGACCGCTCTGCGAGACATAACTTCTGAATTTCTCAAGCTGGCCCCACCAACAGTGAGGCGCAGACTGGCAACAGGCCACGCAAGTGCCCCGGAAATCGCGTCGTTTCCGGGCACACGACGTCAATTTGCGCGCGTGGCCGGGTGCCGTTTTTGCCGGTCTCCGTCGGGGAACTTCGATGGGCCAGCGGTCCGGCGTCAGCCGTTGAGAGTGCCTTAACCGCCCAAGCTTACGCTGCGGCCATGCTCCGCGTTCTTGGCTGCATTACCCTTCAGCACGATCTGAGGCTCGTCGTCCTGGCGGGCCTTCTCTGCTTCTTTGCCTGCGCCACCACGATGAGCATGATCGTGCGCGCCCGCGTCGCATCGGGCTGGACCCGCACGGTGTGGCTCGGTGCGGCGGGGCTTGTCGCCGGTTGCGGAATCTGGGCAACGCACTTCGTGGCCATGCTTGCCTATCAGCCCGGCATGCCCATCGCCTATGACGCCGGGCTCACCGCGCTTTCCGCGCTGATAGCGATCGTCCTCTGCGGCGTCGGCTTCTGGGTCGCGCTCAGCCGCCTGGGCGCTGTCGCCGGCGGCGCCATCGCCGGGGTCGCCATCGCCGTCATGCATTTCGTCGGCATGGCTGCGGTTCGCGTGCAGGCGGAGGCCGTCTGGGATCCCTTCTATGTCGGCGCCTCGATCGCGATCGGCGCCGGCCTCATGGCTGTCGCCATGCGCATCGTCCTGCAAGGCGACGGCGTTCGCCGGTCGCTGGCGGGTGCGGGACTGTTCACCGTCGCGATCTGCGCGATGCATTTCACCGCGATGTCGGCCGTCACGTTCACGCCCGATCCTCTGGTCGCCGTGCCCGACGCGGTCTTTGCGCCGACGAGCCTTGCGATCGCGGTTGCCGCGGTTGCGTTCCTGATCATTGCCCTGGGCCTGATCGGCGCGCTCGTGGACGGTCATCTCGCACGGCTCGCGACGGGTGAAGCCGAACGCCTGCGCAACTACATCCTTCAGCTGGAAGCCAAGGAGCGCGAGCTTGTCGCCGCCAAGGAGCTCGCCGATGCCGGCAGCCGCGCCAAGTCCGATTTCCTGGCGAACATGAGTCACGAAATCCGCACGCCGATGAACGGCGTGCTGGGCATGACAGGGCTGTTGCTGGACACGCCGCTCAGCGAACAGCAACGCAACTACGCGGAGACGGTCCGCGCCTCCGGCGAAGCGCTGCTTACCATCGTCAACGACATACTGGATATCTCCAAGCTGGAAGCGGGCAAATTCGACCTGGAATGCGTCGACTTCGATCTCCTCGCCACGGTCGAGAGCGCGATCATGCTGATGGCCGGCAAGGCGCGCGAGAAAGGCATCGATCTCGCCGTGTTCGTGGATCCGATGGCCCGCGGCGTGTATCGCGGCGACTCAAGCCGGCTGCGTCAGGTCCTGCTCAATCTCATCGGCAATGCCGTCAAGTTCACCGACAAGGGCGGCGTCTCGGTACAGGTTGTGGTGCATCGGATCGACGATCCGAAGACGGGTCGCACGCATCTGCGCTTCGAAGTGAAAGACTCCGGCATCGGCATACCGGCCAAGGCCTGCGATCGTCTTTTCCAGAAATTCAACCAGGCCGACAGCTCCATCACGCGGCGCTATGGCGGCACGGGTCTAGGCCTTGCGATCTGCAAGCAGCTGGTCGAACTGATGGACGGTGAAATCGGCGTTTCCAGCACGGTCGGAATCGGCTCGACATTCTGGTTCTCGCTCGCGCTGGAACGCTCGACGGTCCAGGTGCCCGATCCGCGCAGCCTGCCGTCCCAGCTCAGGAGCCTGAAGGTTCTGGTGGTCGACGACGTCGAAATTAACCTCGAGATTCTCACGCGTCAGCTCGGCGCATACGGCATCAAGGTCAAATGCGTCAGCGATGGATTCGCGGCCGTTGCCGAACTCGAGCGCGAGTGGCATCGCGGCAAGCCCTATGACATCGCCTTCCTGGACCAGATGATGCCCGGCATGGCCGGCGAGGACCTTGCGGCCCGGATACGCATCAATCCGCAGCTTCGCGAGACAAAACTGGTTCTGATCTCTTCGGCGGGTTCCTTCGGCCTCAACAGGTCGGCCGCGGGTCTTCTGGACGCAAGGATGGACAAGCCCGTTCGGCAACACGAGCTGATGGATTGCCTCATTCGCATCTTCAGCGCTCCCGCTCGTGAACCGCAAACCCCGCAGCGCAGAGCCACGGACGTTGCAAAAAGACAGCCCAATCCCGCGCGCCCGCTTCGAATTCTGCTGGCCGAGGACAACAGGATAAACCAGGTCTTCGCCGTCGCGCTTCTGCAGAAGGCCGGACATGCGGTGGAGGTCGTCGAGAACGGTCACCAGGCGGTCGACGCCGTACGCCGCAATACCTATGACGTCGTCCTGATGGACGCGCAGATGCCGGAACTCGACGGCATCGGTGCGACGCGCGAGATACGTGCCTTGTCCGAGCCGAAACGCAGCATTCCCATCATCGCACTGACGGCAAACGCCATGGCCGGCGCCGAACGCGAATATCTCGATTGCGGCATGGACGGCTATGTGTCCAAGCCGATCCAGCCGGAAGTGTTGTTCTCGGTTCTCGCCAATACGGTTCCCGTCGGTCAGACAGAGGCGTCCGGTATCGATCGTGAACCGGAAGAGGCGGGCGGGACGCCGTCTTCTCGGATCGCGTCGGAAGACGAAGCCCCGTTGATCGATCCGGAAAAACTGGCGAGCCTCGAATCCGTGCTTCCGCTTTCGTCGGTTCGCGATTTGCTGCGCTTGTACTTGCTGGATGCCGACCGGCACGTGGCGCTGATCCGCAACTGCCGCCCGACTGACGTTCTGGTTGGCATCGCACAGGGCGCGCACATCATCACGAGCACGGCGGGAAATATCGGCGCATCGCGGGTAAGCCGGCTCGCCCGCCGATTGAACGATGCCTGCCGGAACAACGACGTCGTTGCCGTCGGACATCTGAGCGACGAGCTGGCCGCCGCTAGCACGGCTACGGCGGAGGCGATCCAGGCCTGGCTGAGCCGCACCGCCGCCGAACCCGGCGAGGGCGCGCGGGAGCTTCAGGTTGCGGCCCGTCGCGCCTGAGGCTATTTGGACTGCGCGATTCTTATGCAGCGTGCCTGGCAAAGGCGGCGACGATATCGCCGAACACCGAGAGCCGCTCGATCTCGTTGCGGCTCAGTCGCGTGTCGAGCCGCGCTTCGGTCGCCAGGATGATGCGCACGACATTGAGGGAATCCCAGCCCGCGAGGGTCTCCGCTCCGCTGTCGGGCCGCAGCGTTTCCGGCGCGACGCCAAGAATGCCGGATGCAACATCGCGGCACACTGCTTCCACCGCCGCTGTCGACGGCTTGCTCATGTCTCGACTTTCAGGACGGCCGGCATCGCCAGTCGTCCGGTTGAAAGACGATAGCGTGAGCCCGTATCGTCTGTAGGTTCGAACCCGTGCCGTCGATAGAGATCGCGGGCCGGCGCGTTTCGGGGCAGCGTCGCGATTTCGCCGATCAAATGCGTAGTTCCCTTCGCTGCGGCCAGACTGGAAAGCTCGGCCAGCATGGCGCTCTCGATCTGGCGGCCGAGCGCGCGGCAACTCAGGTAGAAGCCCGCGATCCGGCAGTCTTGCCCGTCGAGCGCCGCCAGGACAAGGCCAACCAGTCCGTGGTCGCCAAAGCGGTCGCGCAGGTCGATCAGAAAGGCGATCCGCCCTGGATCGCCGATCGCCCTGCGCAATTCGGCGACGGTGGGCCGCCATCCCGTGACGTTGAACTGGTTGGTCCTGCGCGTAAGTTCGATGGCGCGCGGCAGCAGCGTTTCGTTCAATCTCTCAAATGCGATCCGCATATCGAGCGCGCGGCAGAAGTCTTCCAGGTTGCTGGTGGACAGCCGCGTGGCTTCGGCGCGTGCCCGGATTTCGTAAAGCCGGTTCCTGTCCGTTGTGGCACCTGGCGGCAGAGCGGACAGGAGCGGATCGTGTTCGAGCTCCGCCGCGAAGGCATCGGCATCACCGTCCATGTGGCGCACATCGGCGTCCGGAAAAGCCGCACGGATTTCGGCGCAACGCAGCGGATCGTCGTCGATCGCCATCATGGCCGCGGCGCCGAGGTTCAGCCGCCGCAGCAGCCGCCAGATCATCGCCGGCTTCGAGTCCCAGCCTGCTTCGATGGCCGCGAAGCTCGCAGGCGAAAGCGTGCCGTCCTGCAGCCGCGCCAGCGCTTCGGTGGCGTCGGCGTATTCGTTGTGGCTGACGGCGGCAAGCAACATGCCGCGGCCGGGAAGCTCCGCAAGGGCGTGGCGAAGCCGGCGATGCGGGGCTTGTTCCAGATCGGTGCGCAGTGCGGCCTCGATCCCGTCCTCGCCAATCACGCCCGGCCACAGCGTCCCGTCCAGATCCGTGACCACGAGCTTGAACGTGCGGCCGGCCAGCGCCGCGGCGACACCTGCGGCGCGGTACGCGATATGGCCGAGCGCGCGCTGCGTGTAGGGCGTGCCTGCCAAGGCGTGCAGGCGCGGGTCGATCCATGGCCCCGCCATTGCGGCGAGCTCGGCGTTCGTCAGAAGTGACGTTCCGGCGGGAAGGCATCGTGCGAGTTCCGCATTGGCGACGGCGACCGGATCGAATGCGACGCTTGTCGCCTGCGAATCCGAAAACGGCGTGATCTCGCAGCACAGGGCGCATCCGTCTCCGGCGCGGACGATTTCGGCGACGAAGCCGCCGGCCTCGCGCGCCAGCCGCGCGCCTTCCTCGGGCGATGCGGCATCGCGGCTCGCACGCAGCAGGTCTTCGGCGTGCGCGCATACGACGACGATATCGCGGCCGACCGCGTCCCGCGCCGCCGCCAGATCAAAATGTGCCACCGTCGCCGTTTCGACGAGGATGCCGGCCGCGGCGAAGGCAATCCGCATCGCATCGGCCAGCAGATCGGACCGCGCGGACGAGATGACCAGCGCGCGCGCCCGGTCGAAGGGCAGGGCTGCCAAATCGGGCCATGCGGATTTGAGGGCCGCGGCCGCCGCCGTCACATCGCCGCGCGCCAGGGCCTGTCTGCAAAGCCGCTGGATGGCGGCCCGATCGCCGGCTTTCGCGGCTGCCGAGAACGAGTTGCCGGACATCACTGCCGCCATGGATGGACGCCCGCGCCTCTACGTCGTGCCGCGCAGATTGAGGCCGGCCGGATAAGTCCCTAGAGTCGCGCGCGGAACAATCAGAAGCATGAGATGGCGACACTAGGAGAGCGGACCGCCGCTGACAACATCCGCATACGTCCGCTTGCGCCGGGCGATTGCGACGAGGTCGCGGGCTTCGAATGCGAAATCTCGCGTGCGTCCTTCGGCGACGAGGCGGTGACCGATCTGGACCATCATCGCCGGCGCGTCCGCAAGATTCTGGAAAGAGCGGATGAATTCGCCGTGGTGCTCGACGACGGAAACCGTCTGCTCGGCTGGGCCTGGCTCGGGCCGCGGCAGAATTTCATCACGCACGAGACCTATGCCGACTTTCGAAGCCTGTATATCGCGCCGCAGGCGCGCGGCAGCAATTGCGCGTTCCGCCTGATGCAGGCCTGCCTGGAGCATTGCCGCAGCAAGGGCTATCCGCGCATCGTCGGCCGCACGCATTCCGACAACGAGGCGATGCGCGCGCTCTATGCGCTCTATCGCTTCACGCCCACCACCATCACCTACGAGTTGCGCCTGGATTAGCGCGCGATCGTCGCCACGCGCTGGAAGTCCTGGGCGCCGCATTTGGCGCAACCCTTGCGCTTGAGGGCGGCGATCAGCTTCACGGTCTCTGTCGGACCGACGGTAATGCGCGCGCCGCACTGCGTGCAGCGGTAGAGCGCGCTGCGCGGTGTAACCTCGGCGGTGTAGAGCTTGCCGCCATAATGCGCCCGGCCGGAAAGATCGAGCGTCCTCGTCGTCGTCACCAGTTCGTAACAGCGACCGACCGAGCCCAGGACGGTCGCGCCCTGGTAACGGTTGAAGCCGGCATGCACGGCGGTCGCCACGAGGCCGAGCTCGCCCAGCATGCCCTGCAGCGCCAGCGAGTCGTCGGGTGGCCATTCCGCGAAGGAGAACAGGATGCGGTGTCCGCTTCCAGGCTTCAGCGCCTCGAGGCCGCGCGCGAGAAACAGTCTCGCGCCCTCGAGCGTGTAAGGCGGATCGGTCTCAACCACGTCGAAGCAGCCGCTGAGGGCCTCCGGCAGAGGCTCGCGCAGATCGTGCTGGATGCACTCGACGGCGATGCCCTCGGACTTCGCCGCATCGCCGATGCGATCCAGCTGCCGTGGATCGATATCGACCGCGGCCAGTTGCGCGATCGCCTCGCCCATCCCGAGATCGCGCGCGGCGACGCCGACCGCAAAGGCGATCATGTCGTCGTCGCCGACACAAAGCAGCCTGCGCCCATTGAGTCCGTGGTCTCGCAAGAGCAGCAGCGCGCGGCGCAGCGCGGTCCGGGGCGTGCAATAGGCCTGGTCGAGCGTCACATCGGCGGGCGGCGCGTTGGCGAAGTGACGCTCGAGAGTCTTGAGCGTGCCCTCGAGGCGCGGGTCGGTTGCGATCCCTGTGCCGTCGCACGCCGCGCAGGCAAGCTCGAAATCCGGTGTTGGGCGAAGGGCCAGCGTGTCCTCGGCATAGCGCAGCCCGGCGACAGAGAGCGCGACACCCTGATTGCGCGTCAGCAAGTCGCGCTTCTCGAGTTCCCGCCGCACCGCGCTCGCCACGGGCAGCGGCAGGCGCACCGCACGTGCGACGTCGGCCAGAGCGGCGGGCTGGATGCGATACACCGCGCGCAGGAAGGCGGCGACGCCCTCCGGTCCCTCGCGCAGGCTGGTCGCCGCGGCGACGTCCTCCAGAATGTTCGTCGCGGACGACATTCCCGGTCTCTATCACAATTCCACGGTCGCGGGCGAAGCCTCAGGACGCCAGGGTGCTGGCGAGATAGACGGATCCGGCGCCGAGCACGGTCATGGCTGTGGTCAGGATCTTCGGATGGGCGTGCTGGCTTTCGGGCACCAGGTCGCTGGCGCCAAGGTAGAAAAATAGGCCGGCAAACACGGCGAGGATCGTCGCGAATACGGAGCCTGACGGGTGCACCAGAAAGGTCAGGGCGACGCCCACCGTCGGCGCCAGCGCATCGGCGAAAAGCCAGCGCAACCCGTCGCCCCGCGCACCACCGTTCTTCAGCACGACGCTCATCGTATTGATGCCATCCGAGAAGTCGTGCGTGATCACCGCGATCGCCACGGCGACCCCGACCGCCGCCGAAACCTGAAAACTGAATCCGATGGCGAGCCCGTCGAACACGCTGTGCGCGACGAGGATGATCGCTCCGACCGCTCCGCGCGGCGGGGCATGGCCATGGCCTTCGTCGTGGCTGTGCAGCAGGGCGACGCGGTCGAGCAGCAGGTAGAACAGAAAGCCGCCTGCGACCCAAAGCATCGTGTGTGCCGGATCGCCGGGCGCCATCCGCAGCGCCTCCGGCAAGAGGTCCAGGAAGGCCACCCCCACCACCGCGCCGGCGCTGAAGCCCAGAATCAGGTGCAGGCGGTCCCTCAGGCGCAGCGCGATGAGCCCGCCCGCCATGGTCGCCAGGAAGGCGGCGGCTGCGATCGTCAGAGATGCCATGAACGGGATACGGTTGCGTGTGTCTCAACCGATACCATAGCATTTCGCCGCCAAACACACGGGTCGATCATGGCCAAGCCAGGGAAGCGCACAGGGAAAAAGAAGAAGCCGGCTCGAAATACGCCGGCGGCGAGGAAGAAGCGCGTCCCGGCTGCGAAAAAGAAGCGTTCGCCGCCAGCCAAAAAGAAGCGCCGGCCGGCGCCCGCGCGGCGCATGCCGGCCACGCCCGACCGTGTGGACGAAGCGTCCATGGAGAGCTTCCCGGCCAGCGACCCGCCGTCCTGGACGCCGGTCACCGGCGAAGAGCGCTGAGGCGTGCCCGGTCCGGCGATGCGCCGCAATCTCCGGGCCCTCGGAGCCTTCAATTTCTGCAACGACTTCCGCGTCTATGCGCCCATCACGGTCGTGTATTTCACGAGCGTGACCGGTTCCTTCGCGCTGGGCACGCTGCTGTTCTCCATCGCCAAGATCGCCGCGGTGCTGTTCGAAGTGCCGACCGGCGTGTTTTCCGACCGTATCGGCCGGCGCCTGACATTGCTGCTCGGACAATTCGCATCGCTGGCATCCATCGCATCCTATGCGCTGGGCCACGGCTTCGAGGTTCTGACGTTGGGCGCCGTTCTGGAAGGTCTCGCCTTCTCCTTTTTCAGCGGCAACAACGATGCGCTGCTCTACGACACGCTCCGGGTGGAGGGCGCGCAGGATCATTTCGCCGAATGGCAGGGCAGGGTCAGCGCGTTATTCCAGCTCGCGCTCGCGATCTCGGCGGCCGTCGCGATCGTCGCGCTGTATTTTCACGTCTCCTTGCGCGCGCTGTTCGTGCTGTCGCTCGTACCGCAGGCCGTCGGTATCGTCTTTGCGGCGCTGCTGGTGGAGCCGGCTCGGTCGGGCGCGATCGCCTCCAACATTTTTGCGCATATGGGCGAAGCGCTGGCGGGATTCGCGCGCAATGCCCGTCTGCGCGAACTAAGCCTCGCCTCGATGCTGAATTTCGCGTTGGGCGAGGGCATGCATATGTTCCAGCCGGCGTTCTTCGCACTGCTCTGGCCGGCCTGGGCGCTGGGCGCGGCCGGTGTCCTCATCCACGGCCTGGGCGCGCTCGGATTCCGCCTCGGCGGCGCCCTGATCCGCCGGTTCCGCGAATTTCCCGTCCTGCTCGGCACCAATGCCGGCGCGCGGCTCACGGGTATCGCGGCGCTGGCGATCCCGACGGTCGCCAGCCCTGCGATCGTCGCACTCGCCTCGGTCTATTACGGCCCCACGGTTGTGGCGCAGGCTGCGCTCCAGCAGAGGGCGTTCAGCGACGCCCAGCGCGCCACGATGGCCTCGCTGATCTCGCTCGGCGGTAACCTGCTTTTCGCGCTCGCGGTGTTCGCGATCGGCGCCCTGGCCGACCGGGTCGGCCCGCGTTTTGCCTTGCTAACGGCGGAAATTCTCTCCATACCGGTCCTGTTTTTGTTCTGGAGGCTCGCCCGCGCCGAGCGCGTCGAAGCCCGCACATGAAGATCAAGCTGCACAAGGGCGACCTGCCCTACAATCTCGACCTCGGACCTCTTGTCGCCATCGACAGCGAGACGCTGGGTCTCAATCCGCTCCGCGACCGGCTGTGCCTGGTGCAACTCTCGGCCGGCGACGGCGTGTGCCACGCCGTGCAGTTTGCGCCCGGTGCGTACGCGGCACCCAATCTCAACCGGCTCCTGGCCGACCCCGGCGTGACCAAGCTGTTCCACTACGCGCGCTTCGACGTGGCGATGTTCCGCCGCTATCTCGGCGTGCTGACCGCGCCCATCTATTGCACCAAGATCGCCTCCAAGCTGGTTCGGACGTATACGGACAAACACGGTCTCAAGGACCTGGTGAAGGAACTCCTCGGCGTCGACCTCTCCAAGGAGCAGCAGAGCTCGGACTGGGGTGCGCCGAACCTGAGCGAGCGGCAGCTCGCCTATGCCGCCAACGACGTCGCCTATCTCCACAAGCTGAAGACCGCGCTCGACGGCATGCTCGAACGCGAGCACCGCGCCGGGCTGGCCCGGGCGTGCTTCGAATTCCTCCCCGCCCGCGCCGAACTCGACCTCGCCGGCTGGGACGACGTCGACATTTTCGCGCATTGATTTGGTCGCGCAGGCCCGGGCCCCGACGGGGTAAACGCGGCATTTACCGCACCGCAATAAAGTAACTTGAACCGGGCCGCCCGGTGGGACACATTTGGCACGATTTTCGCTTACAACCGCGGCCCGCGACCGCAAGGCCAGTAATAACAAGGGGCCCGATGGCATCCGCCAAGATCAGAAGCGTGCGTCCGGCGGCCGCCAAGGCTCGTGACCTCGCCGCCGCGCGTCGCGTACTGCGTCACGCCACCGACGCGATCGGCGCCCTCGGCGACTCGCTGAACGGCGATTTCTCGCGTGCCATCGACGCCATCCTCTCGGTCAAGGGACGGGTCATCGTGAGCGGCATGGGCAAGTCCGGCCACATCGCCGGAAAGATCGCGGCGAGCCTCTCCTCGACCGGAACGCCGGCCCTGTTCCTTCATCCGGCCGAGGCCAGCCACGGCGATCTCGGCATGGTGACGCGTGCCGACGCGCTGCTGATCCTGTCGAATTCGGGCGAGACCGCCGAACTTGCCGACGTCATCACCTATGCCAAGCGCATCGGCATTCCCCTGATCGGCATGGCGAACAATCCGGATTCGCGTCTGCTCCAGGCCTCGAACGTCGCGCTCCTCCTGCCCAAGGCGCAGGAGGCCTGTCCCATGGGCCTGGCGCCCACGACGTCGACGACCATGATGCTTGCCTTGGGCGACGCGCTCGCCGTGGCGTTGATGGAGCGGCGCGGCTTCTCGACAGAGCAGTATCGCGACTTTCATCCCGGTGGCGCGCTCGGCAAGAAGCTGATCCGCGTGCTGGACATCATGCACAAGGGTGAAGAGCTGCCGCTGATCGCGCCGGAATCCTCGATGCGCGATGCGCTGATGGTGATGACCTCGACGAAATTCGGCGTCGCCGGCTATGCCGGAGTCGTCGACAGGAAGGGCAGCCTGATCGGCATCATCTCCGACGGCGATCTGCGCCGCCACATGGTCCCGGGCCTGCTCGACAAGCGGGCGCTCGATGTCATGACGGCCAACCCCAAGACCGTGTCGCCGGACATCCTGGCCTCCGAGGCGCTCACCTTCATGAACGCCAGGCCGCCCAAGGTGACGTATCTTTTCGTCGTCGATCCGAAGGACCCGTTGCGCCGCCCCGTCGGCTTCCTGAGCGTGCACGACATCCTGCGCGCAGGTTTGACGTGACGACACGGCGCTCGAGCGTGGGTGAAGCCGTGGCGCAACCTCTGTCGCCGCCGCCAAAGGATCGCGGCCGCCGGGACTGGACCGCGCGTACGCGCGATACCGCGATGGGCGCGCTGCGCTATTCGCGCTTCGTCCTGGTGATGAAGCGCATTCTCCCGGTCGCTGCGGGCCTTCTGATCGCCGCGGTCATCGCCTATTCGCTGATGCCGCGCCAGTCGGAGAAGCTCTCGATCGCCACCCAGGACCTGACCGTCATCAACAACGATCTGACGATGACCAAGCCGCGGCTGACCGGCACGGACCGCAAGGGCAATCCCTTCGTCATCACGGCAGAGGCGGCGGTGCAGGACCCGGCAAATGTCCGCCGTGCCACGCTCAAGTCCGTTCAGGCCGACATCACGCTCGACAAGAGTCGCTGGCTCAATGCCACCGCCGCCCGTGGCGTCATCGACATGAACAAGGGCGCGCTGGCGCTGTCCGGGGGCATCGCGGTTTTCTCCGACGACGGCTATGAGATTCACACCGAACGCTCGAATGTCGACCTGAAGAAGGGACTGTTCCACGGCCCGGTCGCGGTGACAGGGCAGGGCCCGATGGGCACCTTCCGCGCGGACAGTTTCGAAGTCGACAAGAACACCGGCCAGATCCAGCTGCACGGCCATGTCCACATGATCATCAATCCGCCAAGGTCCCACCGCTGATGAAGCCTGTCTTCGCCCTCTGCCTGGTCCTTGCTGTGTCGCCGGCGCTTGCCCAGCCCGCGACCCATCACAATGCGAGCGCGCCGATCAACGTCTCGGCCGACAACTTCACCGCCGAGAAGTCGCCGGCGCAGGCGGGCGGCGGCGTCGTCAACGGCACCTATTCGGGCAACGTCGTCATCGTCCAGGGCGACATGCGTATGCGCGCAGACACGGTGCGCATCCTGGTGGTCGACGGCCATGCCGAGAAGGCGTTCGCCAACGGCCGCATCGTCATCGATTCGCCGAACTCCGGCACGGCGACCGGCGATTCCGGCGTCTACGAAATCGGCCCGCGCATCGCGACCCTGTCCGGACACGTCGTTCTGACGAAAGAGAAGAACGTGATGCGCGGCCAGCAACTCACCGTCAATCTCGTCACCGGCGTCGCCAAGCTCGGCAGCGCGACCGGCAGCCATGGCGGCCGGGTTCAGGGAATATTTACGCCTCCGCCCCAGCGAAAGAGCCAATGATGGCTTCATCCTTCCTTAAACGCGAATAGGCACAGTTCTTGCCGGAAACTGCGAACAGCGCCATGACCTCGAGCGACAGCCAGACCGAGACGCCTCCCCGCCCCCGCGTGATCGCGGGCGGCACGGGCCTCGTCGCGACGCGCATCGCAAAGTCCTACAATCGCCGCCCGGTGGTCCGCTCCGTCACTCTTTCGCTGAAGCGCGGCGAGGTGGTCGGGCTGCTGGGTCCCAACGGCGCCGGCAAGACGACCTGCTTCTACATGATCTCCGGCCTGGTCGCGGCCGATGCCGGTACGATCGAAGTCGACGGCGTCGACGTCACCCGCATGCCGATGTACCGCCGCGCCCGTCTCGGCATCGGCTATCTGCCCCAGGAAGCCTCGATCTTCCGCGGCCTCAATGCCGAAGAGAACATTCGCGCCGCCGCCGAGCTGATCGAGCCGGACGCCAACCGGCTCAACGCCATGGTCGAGGAGCTGCTTGCCGAGTTCGGCATCAGCCATGTCCGCCATACGCCGGCGATTGCGCTGTCCGGCGGCGAGCGCCGGCGTGTCGAGATCGCCCGCGCGCTTGCGACCCACCCGTCCTACATCCTGCTCGACGAGCCGCTGGCCGGCATCGACCCCATCGCGGTGGCCGAGATCCGCGACCTCGTCGTGCATCTGAAGGATCGCGGCATCGGCGTCCTGATCACCGATCACAATGTCCGCGATGCGCTGGAGGTGATCGACCGCGCCTACATTCTGCATGACGGCCAGGTCCTGAAGGAAGGCACGCCGTCCGAGATCGTCGCCGACCGCGACGTGCGCCGCGTCTATCTGGGCGAGCGATTCTCGCTATGACCGCCGGGGCAGCGACATGGCGGGCGTAGGGCAGAGGCTGGAAATCCGGCAGGGCCAGGGCCTTGTCATGACACCGCAGCTGCAGCAGGCGATCAAGCTGCTGCAATTGTCGAATGTCGAACTCGCCGAGTATTGCGAGCAGGAACTGGAGCGCAATCCGCTACTCGAGCGCGACGACGCTGCGCCGGCCGGCGAGGCGGAGCGCGAACGGCTCGAAGCCGCGCCGAAAACCGAGACGCTCGACGGCGAATTGGCGCGCGAGGATTTCTCCAAGGTCGCCGACCTGGATGCCGGCCACGACAACCTCTATGACGGCGACACGCCGCAACCCGCCGCCGCCGCGCCGTCCGCGCCGCTGACGGACTGGAGCACGGTTCGTTCGGGCAACAGTTTCGAGGGCGAGGAGGATCTGCTCGAATCCACGCTCGCCGACGGCGGCACGCTCAAGGACCATCTCCTCGACCAGCTCGGCATCGCCGCGCTCTCGGCGGACAAGCGGCTGATCTGCCTCACCCTGATCGATTCCGTCGACGAAGCCGGCTATCTGCGCGCCGATCTGGCCGATCTCGCCGAGCGTCTCGGCTGCGAGCTCGGCGCGGTCGAAGAGGTTTTGCGCGCGTTGCAGGGCTTCGATCCGGTCGGGGTGGCGGCACGCGACCTGGCCGAATGTCTCGCACTCCAGCTCAAGGCGCAGAACCGCCACGATCCCGCGATCGCGGCGCTGTTGACGCGGCTCGATCTTGTCGCGCGGCGCGACCTGTCTGCGCTGTCGCAGATTTGCGGCGTCGATATCGACGACGTCACCGACATGATCGCCGAGATTCGCGGCCTGACGCCAAAGCCCGGGCTGGCCTTCGGCAGCGAGCCGGTGCAACCGGTGGTCCCCGACGTGTTCGTCCGGGTTGGCGCCGATGGCGGCTGGGCGATCGAACTCAATTCCGACACCTTGCCGCGCCTGCTGGTCAACGCCCGCTACTTTTCGCAGGTGTCCAAAGGCGCGCGCGACAAGGATTCGAAGAATTACCTGACCGAGTGCCTGAACAACGCCAACTGGCTCGTGAAGAGTCTCGACCAGCGCGCCCGCACCATCCTCAAGGTCGCGACCGAGATCGTGCGTCAGCAGGACGGCTTCCTCACCTATGGCGTGCGCCATCTGCGCCCGCTCAATCTGCGGACCGTCGCCGACGCGATCGGCATGCACGAATCCACCGTCAGCCGGGTCACATCGAACAAGTACATCGCGACACCGCGCGGCCTGTTCGAGCTGAAATATTTCTTCACGGCCTCGATCCAGTCGATCGACGGATCCGAAGCGCATTCCGCGGAAGCCGTGCGCGACCGCATCCGCGAGATGATCCAGAACGAGCATCCGGTGGAGATTCTTTCCGACGACCGCATCGTCTCGCTGCTCACCGCGGACGGTGTAAATATCGCGCGCCGCACGGTCGCGAAATATCGCGAAGCCATGCGCATCCCATCCTCGGTGGAGCGCCGCCGGCTCAAGGCGGGCCACGACGTGCAGGCCGCTGCCGGCCGGTGAAAGACTGGCAAAAATCCGGTTGTCAAGATTCGAATTTTCGCGGAAATCGGCACGTCAGCCGGCGGTCAATTGCAAGAATTGACAATCCCGCAAGGCGAGCCTACACACCCGCGCCTTTCGCGTTGGGCGTGCCAATTCAAGCGGAACATTTGTGACGCAGCGTGCGTTCATGCAGCACAGAAGAAGGCCATGCGGGTCAAGGTTTCAGGCAAACAGGTCCAGATCGGGGAGACGCTCCCTGCGGGCGTACGGGTCAGGCTCGCAGAGTCCGTCGCCAAGCATTTCGACGGCGGCGCCGATGCCAATGTGGTCTTCTCCCACAGCGGGCCGTTCTATCGCGTCGACTGCACGCTGCATCTCGATTCGCACACGATCATCAAGTCGGAAGGCGAGGGTGCCGATGCCCATCGCGCCTTCGACGCCGCTTTCCGTCACGTCGAGGCACAATTGCGCCGCTACAAGCGCAAGCTCAAGAACCATCACGCCAAGGCACAGGCGCGCGCACGCGCCGCCGCCTGACGGCATCCAAAAGGTCGCCCATGAAGATTTCCGATTTGCTCCAGCCCGCGGCCGTGATTGCCGGCCTGAAGGTGCAGGGCAAGAAGCAGCTCCTGCAGGAACTGGCGTCGCGTGCGGCGAGCGTCGTGCGACAGCCCGAGCGCAAGATTTTCGAAACGCTGACTGAGCGCGAGCGGCTGGGCACCACCGGCGTGGGCCAGGGCATTGCCATTCCGCATGGCCGGCTGTCGGACCTCAAGGAGATCGTGGGCGTGTTCGCACGGCTCGAACAGCCGATCGATTACGACGCGGTGGACAACCAGCCGGTCGACCTCGTCTTCATGCTGCTCGCGCCCGAAGGTGCCGGCGCCGACCACCTGAAGGCGCTGGCCCGCGTCTCGCGTCTTCTGCGCAACCAGCAGGCAACCGAAAAGCTCCGCGCCGCCAAGACGTCGGAAGCGCTCTACGCCATCCTCACCGACACGACGAGCGCGTCGGGCGCCCAGGCCGCCTGACCTACGCCTGAGAAAGGAAAAACCCGGAAGCCGTTTCGGACTCCCGGGTTCTGAATTCCGCTTCCAATACGCTTCAGTGTACCGACACGGGTGTCAGTTCATTCTGCACCGCGGCGCCGTATGCCGAGTCGTAGGCGTCGGTGTAGCCGAGCACGCTACCGTCCACGGCATGGAGCACGTAGAGCTTCACGCCCGGGGGCAGGGTGATTCCCGGCGGTATGAGTCCGAGGCGATGCGCCTCCTCGTTACCCGTCGGCTTGATGTAGGCGATCCCGCCGAATGCCGGCGCGGTCGTGAAGTCCGTCCTATCCTTGTCGCTCATGACAAACCTCCATCGCCCTTCCCATTGGTCTTGCCGGCTCTCGTCCGGATATCGATCGTGCGTATTGCGCTGTCCGCGGCGGGACGGGTGAGCTCGACGGTGAGCAAGCCATTTTCCAACTCCGCACCCGAAACTTCGATCCCTTCCGCCAGGACGAAGGCGCGCTGGAACTGTCGCGCTGCGATGCCGCGGTGAAGGAACGTTTTGTCGTTTGGCTCAACCTGCTTGCCGCGAATGACGAGCTGGCGGCCCTCCACGGTCACGGCGAGTTCGTCGCGGCTGAAGCCGGCCACTGCGAGCGTGATTGTCAGCTTGTCCCCGCCCGCTTCCTCGATGTTGTAGGGTGGGTAGCCGTCGCCGGCGCTTTTCGCGGTGCGCTCCAGCAGACGCTCCAGGTGCTCGAAGCCCAGGAGAAACGGGCTGTTGAAAGTGACGGTCCTGTTCATTCTCAAAGCCCTCCTTCAAGCGGCTTTGGCTGGCCCTCCGAAGAGCGGCCGATTTGCGTTTCCTGGCCCTCTTCGGCACCAGTTCTGTCCAATAAGATGTAGGGGCCGGGCCCGCCAAATCAAGGGCTTGGTTCCGGGAAGCTTAACCATGGGTAGCCGCGTGAAGGATATACGCGTCATCCTCGACGATGCCACGCCAGGCGCCGAGCGGCTGCTGGCATATGAACGTCCGATCGAGGTGATTCAAGCCGGCGACCCCGCCGAAGTGGGGCCCGCCCTGGCGCGGATGGAGGCCGCGCTGGCGGCCGGCCGGCACTTGGCGGGCTGGCTTGGCTATGAGCTGGGCTATGCCCTGGAGCCGCGCCTGGCGGGCCTGCATTGGCCGCTGCGAGACCTGCCGCTGCTCTGGTTCGGCGCCTTCGACGCCCCCCGGCCCGTCGCCCGCACCGAACTGGTTGCCGCGGGCCGCGCCTATGCCGGTCCCCTCCGGCACGAATGGGACGCCGCCGCCTATGGCCGGCGCTTCACCCGGGTACACGACTATATCGGGGCCGGTGACATCTATCAGGCCAATCTGAGCTTTCGTTCGCGCTTTGCCTTTGCCGGCGATCCCCTGGCGCTCTATCTGCGCCTGCGCGACCGGGCGGCGGCACCGCACGGCGCTTATATCGACGATGGCGCGCGGCAGATCCTGAGCCTGTCGCCGGAGCTGTTCTTCGAAATCTCGCCGCAGGGGCGCATCGCGGCACGGCCGATGAAGGGCACGGCGCCGCGCGGCGCCGACGAATTGTCGGACGCGCGCGCCAGGGCGGCGCTCGCCGCCTCGCCCAAGGACCGCGCCGAAAATTTGATGATCGTCGATCTGGTGCGCAACGATGTCGGCCGGCTCGCCCTGATCGGCAGCGTCGGCGTGGAGAACCTGTTCGCGGTCGAGACCTATCCGACGCTGCACACCATGGTCTCCACC
>Ga0134126_10000253_pt1 | contig 68915 bp, 53 predicted proteins | sample KB31752_FD_96881 | JGI IMG/M metagenome (GOLD analysis project Ga0134126, IMG submission 96881) | Terrestrial soil microbial communities with excess Nitrogen fertilizer from Kellogg Biological Station, Michigan, USA - KB3-175-2 | ecosystem: Environmental > Terrestrial > Soil > Unclassified ...
CCATAGCAAGCCGGCATCGCCGACGGTGAGCGGAACGGCGGTGGTGCCGTAGGCCACGATGGGCACCTTCAAGGCCATCGCTTCCACCACCGGCACGCAGAAACCTTCGTGTTCGCTGGTCACCACGAACGCCGATGCCGTCGCGTAGTAACCCTTCAACTCCGACTCCGTCACCCCATCGATAAACACCACGGAATCAAGCACTCCCAGACGCGACGCCTGCTCGCGCAGCCGATTCGAGTATTCGACCAGATGGCGATCTTCCTTGCCGACCAACAGCAAGCGACTATCGCGATCGTAATGCTCGTGATAGGCGGCGAAGGCGTCGATGAGGTAGCGATGTCCCTTGTTCGGCGCGCGGCGGCCGACAAACAGCAGATTCGTCTGGCCATCGCCCAAGCAACGCAAAACGTCCGGGTCGGCTTTCACGTCGTCGAGACGGTCGATGTGATGGAACGGGGGAACGACGGCGCAGCGCTCGGCTGCGGCTCCGGCGTCGAGCAATTCGCCCTGGTTATAGAACGAGTCGGACAAATACAGATCGCACTCGGCTTGCGCCAGGTGATGCAGTTGCTCGCGGCCGAGTTGACAGACGCGGCGCTGGTCGCCGGGGAAACCGGCGAAGAAGCGACCGGGCGTGACATTGTGATATTTCACGACGCGCTTGCACGTCGTCTGACGCAGCAGGTCCAGCCCGGCGGACCAACCGACGGCGTGATGATAGACGAGGATCGTTTCGGGATCGTCGCCCAGGAACGCGGGCAGTTCCGACACGTCCCGCGTGTCTGGACATTTCTTGACCCAGTGCGAATTGAACAGGCCGACGGTGTGGCCCTGGGCGGAGAGAATGCGCTGCATTTCCAGCGCGTCGTTGCCGACGGCGTCACCGGGGGAAATGCACAGGCTGACAATAGCGATTCGGCTCATGCGGTGAGTGTCCCTTGCTTGCGCTTCGGGCTGGTAATTGCTCAAGAAGCCTTTCGTTCCAGTTCCGGACGCCGACCCGGAAGGGTGCTGGCGAGACGCAGCTGCATCTGGCTGACGCACGCTTCCAATTGGCGAATCTGCTCCTGTTGCTGCACGACGCGCGTTTCGACGGTGTGCAGCGCCTCGCCCATCTCACGCAGCGAATCGAGCAGATAAGCGTTGAGGTCCGATTGTTTTCGCGTGATGAAACGCATCAGATACAGCACGATTCGCGAAGCCGTCAACGCCACGCGCCGCTTCAGTCCGTGGAAACGCGGCAGCACCGGCATGACATCCAATTGCGCCAGCGCCGCCCCGATCTTGAGGCGGCTCTTGAACTCCAGCCAGTTGAAGACCCAGGCGGCTGGACTGCGTGCCGTCAGCGAAACGGCCGCTGCGGCACGCTCGCGCATGCCGGCCGCTTGCTCGCGGATACGCGCCTTCAATTGCTCCAGATCCCCATCGGGATGATTGGTTCCACTCATGAGCCGGCCCACCTCTTCCTCTCGTCGTTCCAGCCCCGTTCGTATCACGCGGCCCGCGTCACCGGCTTGCTCGCCGGACGCAAGGCCGCAATATCGGCGTCCACCATGTTGCATACCATCTGCTCGAAAGACATTTGCGGCTGCCAGCCAAGCATCTCTCGCGCTTTCGACGCATCTCCCAGCAGCAGGTCCACCTCAGCTGGACGATAGAAACGTGGATCGATCACCACATGACGCCGCCAGTCCAGCCCGGCGCGATCGAAGGCGATGCGCACGAACTCCTCGACACTGTGCGTCTCACCCGTGCCCACGACGTAATCGTCCGGCTCGTCCTGCTGCAACATCAGCCACATAGCACGTACATAATCGCCCGCGAAACCCCAATCGCGCTTCGCTTCCAGGTTGCCCAGACGCAACTCGTCGGTCATGCCGAGCTTGATTTGCGCTACGCCGTGCGTGATCTTGCGCGTCACGAACTCCAGTCCGCGCCGCGGCGATTCGTGATTGAACAGGATGCCGGAGCAAGCGAACATCCCATAGCTTTCGCGATAATTCACCGTGATAAAGTGGCCATAAACCTTGGCCACGCCATAGGGCGAACGCGGGTGAAACGGCGTCGTCTCCTTCTGCGGCGTTTCGCGGACCTTGCCGAACATTTCGCTGGAACTGGCCTGGTAAAAGCGCGCTTTCGGACAAACGCGGCGAATGGCGTCGAGCAAGCGCGTGACGCCGACGGCAGTGAACTCGGCGGTGAGGATGGGTTGCTGCCAGGACGCGGGCACGAAGGATTGCGCGGCCAGGTTGTAGACTTCGTGCGGTTGCGTTTGTTCGAGAGCGTCGAGCAGGGAGGTTCGGTCGAGCAGATCGCCTTGAATGAGGGTCAGGCGATGGCGCAGATGTTCGAGACGTTGGCAGTTGTCGTTGCTGGCGCGGCGAATAAGGCCACAGACCTTGTAGCCTTTGCTCAAGAGCAACTCGGCCAGGTAACTGCCGTCCTGGCCGGTGATGCCCGTGATCAGTGCCGTCTTCTCCATCGCGCGTTCCTTCGCGTGATAAGTCCGATCCGCGGGCGTGGCGCCGGCCTGGCGGAAATCAGACAAGTAAGGGAGTATCCCGATGGCGAATGGGGATAGAGTGTTACACTCCTTCGGAGGATTGCGCCCGTCTGACGGCAGGTTTTAGCATTTCAAGAGCGCCAGGGTCAAGGCAGATTGCTCGACCAAGGCGGCTCGATTCACGCATGGGTCGGCAGCGTAGACAGCAAAACCCCGAGGTCGCCGTCAGGGTGGCAGGTCATGCCGTCGAGGGCGGCCGGCAAGAGCAACGAGTCACCGGGAGTCAGTTCTCGCCCGCCCTCGCCGGTCATCAGCCGGCCACGACCGTGCAGCACGAGGAGAACTTGCAAACGGCCCGTGCCCCCGCAGGTGAACGATTTGGAATTACGAAGATATTCCAGAGTGAAATAGGGGCAATGAATGAGACATTGCCGAATCGACCTGTTCTCGCTGTTGGAAGGGAGTGTTTCCCCCGAACCGGGGTATCCCGCGACGTGTACCGGATGCACTGGGCCGCTGTTCCAGTTGATACAGGCCAGGCTCTCCTCAATGTGGAGTTGGCGTGCATGCCCCTGCGCATCACGACGATTCCAATCGAAGAGGCGAAACGTGGCATCGCTGGTTTGCTGCACTTCGGCCATCAGAACGCCGCCACCGACGGCATGCACGGTGCCGGCCGGCAGGAATACGCAATCGCCGGGGCGCGGCGTGAACTGGTACAGACAATCGCTGACCGTGCCCTCGCGCAGAGCATCACGCAGACGCTTCTCATCAACGCCCGGCAGCAGCCCCGCGTACACGCGGCTGGTCGGCGCAGCCGCCAGCACGAACCATGCCTCGGTCTTGCTGCCCTCGCCCGGCCACAAACGGACTACATCCGCTTCATTGGGATGAACCTGCACGGACAGCCAATCCCAGGCGTCGAGCAGTTTGACCAGCCAGGGGAAGCGGGAATACTGGTGGGCGGCTTCGCCCAGCAACGCGGCCGGTTCGCGTTCCATCAGATGTCGCAGCGTTTGATTCTTGTGCCGGCCCTCGGCGACAACGCTCGCATGCGAGGGATGGTCGCTGATTTCCCACGCTTCGCCATACGTTCCGCCATTGGGCAAGGCTTTGCCAAGCACCTCGCCGAGTTGCCGGCCGCCCCACACCATAGGACGCAGATACGATTCAAAACGGAGCGGAGCGTTCACGGCAGACCCCCTAGGCTGCGGTCGCCGCCGGCGTCTGCACCGACGAACGATAGGCCGCGACAACTTCCGAACACGATCCCGTCATGATAATTCGTCCGTGATCCATCCACACGGCACGATTACACATTTGATGCAGCGATTCCAGATCGTGCGTGACCAGAACCATCAGATGCGCCTTGGCCATCATCTCGCGCATGCGCTCGCGCGCCTTGTGCTGGAACGATAGATCGCCGACGCTCAGCACTTCGTCCACCAACAGAATTTCGGGATCGATGGCCGTGGCAATCGAGAAGGCCAAGCGTACCATCATACCCGCGGAGTAATAGCGCACGGGCATGTTGAGAAAATCGCCCAATTCGCTGAAGTCGGCGATGGCCTGCTTCTTGGATCGCATGCTGCGCGGCGTCTCGCCTTGAAGATAACTGCGATAGGCAATGTTGTCCCAACCGCTGGCCTCGCCCTCGAAGCCCAGCGCGATGTCGAACAGCGAGGAGATGCGGCCCCGAACGATCCGCTGTCCGCCGGTCGGAGAATAGATACCGGCCAAGAGCTTGAGCATGGTACTCTTGCCAGCACCGTTGTGGCCGATGAATCCAACGCGGTCGCCCTGGTCGATCCGTAGGTTGACGTCTTGCAGCGCCTTTACTTCCATGAGCGGATTCTTCGACGGCAGGAACATTCGCTTGAGGATGAAGTCCTTCAGCCGAACATTGCGGTCCTTGCGCACATGGAAGGTCAGATCGACATGTTCCAACTCGATTCGCGCCATTGGCGATGTCCTTTTCCAAACCACCAGCCCGGAGCGTAAGAGGCACTAACAAAATGGCGAGCCTCCCGCGTAAGCGGGGGGAGTTGCATGCTCCCCCCGCTTACGCGGGAGGCTCGCTAAAACGTCAGAGCTTCATAAAGTTAGTGCCTCTTAGCGAGAGGTTCTTCGTCCCGTCGCTTGCGCTTCGGGCTGGTTTTGAATCACGCACCTTACAGATGGAAGATCAGTCGTCGTTCATCAATTTTTAGCGCGATGGCTGCGGCAACCGTGACCAGAAGTACGACCGAAGCCGCCATCGCATACGTCATTAGACTGGGCACGCGACCATATAGGATGGGTTCGCGCAACAGATCCAGGAACGGCACCAGCGGATTGTACTGCAAAACTTGTCCCAACATACGATTTTTAAACATCGTCTTGGAGTACATGATCGGCGTCAGGTAGAACAATCCTTGCAAGGCAATCTCGGTGAGGTGGCGAGTATCGCGGAAGCGGACGTTGAGCAATCCAAAAAGGGTGGACAAACTCCAGCCGAACAAGAGCAGAAGCATCAAGGTGGGAAGAAGACTGGGCAAGGCGATTAATTGGCTGACACGGGTGGAATCGTGAGCATCGGGACCGACAGACAGAGCGAAAACGATCGCCAGGAGAAGGCCGATAACGAAATGGAAGGCTGCTCCCAGGACATTGCGGAGGGGATAAATCGCCATAGGGGCGGGAAACTGGCGAATATAGGATTCCCCTTGAAAGAAGCAGCCGCAACCTTGCACTAACGAGGCACCGAAGAACCCCCAAAACGTGAAGCCGGTAAATATCAACGGAGCGAACGTCCGTACATCTGGCATATTAAAGGCATAGCGAAATACCAGAACGAGGATGGTCGTCATGGCAATCGGGTGCAGCAGCGACCAGCAGATGCCCAAGACGGAACCTCGATAGCGCGACGTCAGATCCATCTTGACGAGAGACAGCCAAAAGAAGCGGCAGTTCCAGATTGCTCCCAGGTAGTCGCGCATGCCTATTCCTCTTCCTGCGTGGCATCGCCGCCAAGCGACTGTCTTGCGACTCGCCGAGCAAGTCGGCCACAACCGCTCTCCCATACCGGCCTCCTCCGCGCTTCAACGCACCCTATGCGCCCGGCGGGTAGGCTGATACCATGACGGATGGGAAAAATCAATTAGATGTACGCATTGCTCCCGTTATGCCGCTTGAGCCAATTTTGCCGCATCCACCGCGCGGCCTCGCGCGGCGGCTACGGCGACGAATTCATCCTAACTCGCTTCACTGCTTGACATTCCGAACATCAAGCCTGGCGCGAGGATGGCGCGGCTGCAACGATCTCGCGGCCCGAACCTTTTCTGCGGACGGCGCGGGGGGCGATTGCGCGGGCTTTCTCCAAGGGGAGATTTTTGGCTAGCGGCGCAAGTCGCGGCCTTTTTACAATTCGTATTGTTGAGAAGCAAACTTGGCGCTCCGAGGCTGCTCTGTAACCGCCGCCCTCCTTCGCGGATGCGGCGAGGCCCTTTAACGAGATCAGGGGGTTTGGACAATGTTCGCACTTCGCCGGCTCTTTGCGGTCGGGACCGTGCTGTCGCTGCTCGCCGTACTCGCCTCATCCCATCTGTGGGGCGAACCAGGACCGGCGCGGCCTAAAAATCCGCTCGACAGCACCGACCTTCGACCATCTGATGGCGACAAAACAACCGCCCAGGACATCGCTCTCGAGCGATCTCTTTCGCGTTTCGCCGATCGTCCGCTTGTACTATATCGGACGGAGCAGGGCGAAACCTTGATGGCTCTGCAAGTCAAGCCTCCCTTGAAGCCTCGCGCGGCGCATCCGCGAGATTACCTCGTCCTCATCGACACCGCCGCGCACATGGCGAATGGCTACCTGACGACGGCACAGAAGATTACCGAGCAACTCGTGGAAAAGTTGGGGCCGGACGACCAACTCGCCGTGTGGACCGTCAATACCCGCGCCCATGATCTCTCACAGGGTTTCCAAACGAAGACGAACCTGGCTCCCGCTCTCAAGAAACTAACAGAGGAATATCCCGCCGGCGGCGTCAATCTCAAGGATGGTTTGCCGCAGGCTCTCAAGAGCTTCAATGGCAAGGCTGATCGCCAGCGTGTCCTCCTCTTTATGGGCAGCGGCGAAAGCATCGCCGGCCCTGTGGACGGCGAACTGCGAACGTCGTTGTGCAAGGACATGGTCGGCAACCAAGTGGCCTTCTTCAGCGTTCCGCTGGGCGTTCACATGGAGCCTTATAATCTGCACGGTTTCGCCAATGGGACCGGCGGCAAAGTCGTCCGTCGCAGTGCCGGCGCCAGCAACGCTCAGTGGTTGGTCAATCTGCTGGACGCGGTGGCTCAGCCGATCCTGTACAACACCGAAATCAAATTGCCAGGGGAGGTCGCCGAGGCTTATCCGACAAAACTGCCGCCGCTGCGTGCCGATGTGCCGACGCTGGTGGTGGGCAAAATCACCAAGCCCGGCGCACGCTTCGATTATACCCTGACGGGCAAGCCGACCAAGGACGGCGACGGCGTCAGTATCCAAATCTCGGAGAAGGTGCCGCAGGCGGAAGCGGAGAATTTCTTCCTGGTCAATATGGTCGAACAGTGGAAGGGCCAGAAGGATCGTCCGGCCCTGATGCAGGCCGATCGCGCTCTGGCCTACGCTTTCGAGCATAATCAGCTGGCTCGCGCCGATCTGGTGGCCCAGGCCGAGTGGGCGATGGAAAAGAACAAGTTCGCCGTAGCGGAGCGGTTGTTCCGGCGAGCGGTCAAGGCCGATCCCACATCCGAACGCGCCAAGGCCGGACTGAAACTGGCCGAGGATCTGCGCTCCGGCAAGAAGACGCTGGACGATGTCAAGAAAATGATCGAGAATAAAAAAGGCGATAAGGTTCACATCGGCAAGGCGGTCAAACTGCCGGCCGAGGAACTGTTTGCCGATCCTCCCAAAGACAACCCGCCGTTGGCCCCGGACGAGGCCGAGCGGAATCGTCTGAAGGACATTCTTGCCCGGCAGGCCATCGCCGATCAACAGCAGGCTCAGATCGTTACCGATGCCATCCGCCAAGCCAGCCGGCTCGTGCAGGCTGATCCCGACGCGGCGCACGAGTTCCTGAAGCGCACGCTCGATGGCGTCCGTACCAATCCCGACATTACCGTCCGAGCGAAGGCAGCCTTGAGCGATCGCCTTGAGCGATCCGTGCAGCAGATCGACATTCGCGGTGCCGTGGTCAAACGCGATCAGGCCGAAGCCCTGAATCTCCTGGCCGCCGCCAATGCTCGCACGACCATTACCGCCCAGGAGCGGCTCGAACAGAATCGCGTCCGTGAGCGGATGCGCGTCTTCCATTCGCTGATGGACCAGGCGCGCGAGCAGCAAGCCTATTTGCACGCTCAGTCGATCCGTCGAGACCTCATCGACCAGGGCTTGCCGGTGCCGCCGGCCGTCACCGCCGGCTATGCCATCGGTCTGGCCGGCTATCACCTGCGTGAGGTTCAAGAACTACGGCGTATCCGCGAGGAGCGCTGGCTGGCAACGATGCTCCAGGTCGAGAAATCGCACATTCCTTTCCCCGACGAGCCGCCGGTCGAGTTCCCACCGCCGGCCGCCTGGAGAGCGCTAACCGACCTCCGCAAAGCACGTTATGAATCCAGCAGTTTCGGCGCGGAAATGCCCGCGCGCGGTCTTGAACTGCAACGGCTACTCTCCCAGCCCGTTAAGTATCCAGGCGTGGATGATCCCAAGGCGACGCTGTCCGACGTGCTTGAGCAACTCGCCAAGCGCTACAATCTGTCGTTCGACATCAATGAAAAGGCGTTCAAGTTTGAAAACGTCATGGAGGTTAGCAAAACGGAGGTCGCCTCCCCCACGGCCATCCCCGAGATGCACACCACCCTCTCGACGATTCTCCGCAAAGTGCTGAGCCGCATTGGGGTGCCTTCGGGAGCGACCTACATCATCCGCCGGGACGTGATTGAGATCACGACGGGGACGTTCGCCGGAGCGGAGAAGGCGGTTCGCGTCTACCCGGTCGCCGATCTGGTGACGCCCATTCCGAACGCCTTCAATCGATCGGCCCTCCAGGGGGCAGCTACCATCCTCGGTATGAGTGCGGGTGCCCTTGGCGGTTTCGCCGGCATCGGCGGACTGGGAGGCTTGGGTGCCCTGGGCGGCTTGCGTGGCGGCCTTGGATTGGCTGGCATCGGCGGCATCGGCGGCTTGGCCGGCCTCGGCGGTCTTGGCGGCGGCCTCGGCGGCGGTAACATTGGTGGTCTTGGTGGAATCGGCGGTATCGCCGGCTTGGGCGGTCAGGGCTTTAATCAACTCGGTGCCAATGGTGGCATGCAGGGCAACTTCCAAGGTCGAGGCAACCTCGGCGTCGGCGGCGGTGTGGCTGGCTTCGGTGGCCAGCAACTCGGCCAGTTCGGTAACTTGGGTGGCCAATTCGGTCTCCAGGGCGGCAATCAAAGCGCTATCCTTATCACGCTGATTCGCCAGGTGGTCGGCAAGCCCAAGGACTGGGCCATCCAGTTCGACCCTGTTACCGGACAGCCTCTCAACCCCCTCGAAGACAACGCCGATGGAGGAGGGTTAAATCAGGAGAATAATCAGCTCGGCTTCTATCCGCCCGCCCAGGCGCTGGCAGTCAAGGCGTCATCCACCATTCACTCGCGGCCCAGCAACCTGATTGTCGCGCCGGGGGGCATGGGCGGCATGGGCGCCTTGCCGGGCGGCAAAGGCGATCCTCTGGCGGCGCGCAACCGCGATCCGAAGGTTCGCGTCGGTGCTAACGGCGACGAGCGGCCCGACGATAAAGATCCCAACAAGGGACCGCCACCCGATCCAAGAAAGATCTGGCAGGATGCTCTCGTTCGCGGCGTTGATAATCCCAGCCTGATTATCGCCACGGCCGACTTCCTGGTGATGAACAAGAAGTTCGATCACGCCGCCGAGTTCCTCAAGGCGGACCTACGCCAAGGCATTGTGGTTGAGCCGTGGGTCTACAAGTCGCTGGCCATCGCTCTGCGCATGAGCGGCGGTTCGACCGAAGACATCGAACGCGCCGAAGTATCCACGGCGGACATGGAACCCAAGGACGCTCAGGGCTATTTGCAGGCGGCGCAGGCGTTGGCCGAGGATGAGAAATACCCGCTCGCCCTGGCCTTCTGTCAGCAGGCCGCTCTGCTCGAACCGGGCACGCCCCACGCCTACGCCGACGCGCTCAACTACGCGGAACTAGCTCGCGATAGCAAGGCAATGGAGTGGGCGGCCGGCAATTTACTCCGTCACGATTGGCCCGGCAACAACAAGAAGCTGCAAGACCGGGCGCAACAGAAAATTGAGTCGCTCGTCAAACTTCTCCAACAGGAAGGACGCAAGGAGGAATCCGAGCGCCTGTTGAACGCGATCGCCAGCAAGCAGCAACGCGATCTGGTCATCAAACTCAACTGGCAGGGCGACGCCGACCTCGATTTGAAGGTGATCGAGCCGACCGGCAGCGCCTGCACGCCCTTGAACCGTCAGACGATCGGAGGCGGCGTCTTGATTGGCGATTCGCTGGCCGACATGACCCGCGAGACCTACCTGGCGGCCGAGGCGTTCTCCGGCGACTACCAGTTGGAGATCGACAAGGTCTGGGGGCATCCGCTCGGCGGCAAGGCGCAATTGCGGATCATTCGCCACCAGGGGACGCCCGAGGAAACCGAGGAATTGCGCACCGTCGTGTTGAAGTCGAATCACTCCGGGCCTATCAAGGTGAAGCTGGAGGGCGGGCGGCGCACGGAGACGGCCTATGTGCCGCCGCGTGAGTCGCAGCAAGAGCCGGAAGCGTTGGCCGCCTCGCCGCAGAGTCCGAGCAAGGTGTTGCATCAGTTGCGCGTCCTGGCCGATCCCGAAGTGACCGGTGTATCGCGTGGCTTCAGCGGCGGTATGTCCTCATCTGGCCGGCCGGCCTTGCCCAGCCAGATCGCCTCGCGCAAGGAGGAGCCGAGCAAGAATGATCGCATGCTGTATCAGACACGCGTCAAGCCGTTCGTCCAGAACAGCCTGAACGTGACCGCGCAGGCCGTCCTGTCGGCCGACCGGCGCTATGTTCGTCTGTCGATGACGCCGGTCTTCAATACCGTGACAGGAGTGCGGAACGCTCCTGTCGTCGTTAATCCGACGATTCCGGGTGTACGTTAACCGGAGTGATCGGAACGGTACTGTCCATCGCGAGGCCCGCGGCAAACCGTCGCGGGCCTCTTCGTTTTTGTCGCTTGCGGTCTGGCGAGAGCCGATTTATCCTGAACGCGGAGGATACTCCGCCGATGAATGTGCGACTTGTAATGGAGCGGAAGCGAAAACAGGTCTGGACCGCGCAACTGCGTGGCCCGGAAACGACGCTCGGCCGCGCCAAGGGCAGCACGATCCGCATCCCCTCCTCGGAGGTGAGCCGGTTGCACTGCCGGCTGCGTATCGAGAAGGGCGTCGTCACGGTCGAGGATCTGGAGAGCATCAACGGAACATTCCTCAATGGCGTGCGTGTCCGCGACATCGAAATGGTGCGTCCGGGCGATCGTCTGACCGTAGGGCCGGCGACGTTCGTGGTCGAGTACGAACTGACGCCGGAGGTGCTGGAGCGTTTGGCCGGCCAGGATGATTTCGACGTGCTGGAAGCGGATGACGACGAAATTGATCTTGTCGAAGAGACGGCCGACCGGCCGATCGCGCCTCCGACAAAGAAGGCTCAGCCAGTCAAGGAACCGATCGACGAGGTTGAGGAGATCGTGGAGGAAGCAGATGCGTTCATCCTGGACGAGGACGAGGAAATGAATTTGCCCGAGGGCGGCGATCTGCGTGATTTTCTCATCGACCTGGATGACACAGACGATCGATCGAGGAAGCACAAGGAATGAAGCCGCTTGCGCTTTAGGGCTTCCTGACAAAACCCTGCCAGCCCGAAGCGCAAGTAAGGGGCAAGCCCTTCCCTTGCTTGCGCTTCGGGCTGGCAATCGAGGGTTTGTCAATCATCCTTCCGAGGCGGATTGCATCGGCAGCTTGATGGTGAAGGTGGCTCCCTTGCCGACAACGCTCTCGACGCGGATGCGGCCCTGATGCTGCTCGATGATTTGCCGGCACACGCTCAGCCCCAATCCCGTGCCGCCGTGGCCGTTGGCGTCCGGTTCCTTCGTCGTGTAGAACGCCTCGAAGATAAGCCGCAGGCGATCCGGCGGAATGCCGACGCCACTATCGGTGATGCTCAGCTCGACCATATTCGTGCGCGAGTTCTCGCGCACCTCAATGCGGAGATGACCGCCGCGCGGCATCGCCTGCCGCGCGTTGATGATGAGATTGAGCAGCACCTGCTCGATCTGCGCCGGCACCACGAAGGCGCGCGGCCGGCCGTGATACTTCTTATCGATGTGGATGCGATGCTTGCTTAGATCCTTGTCGGTCAGAATCAGCGTCTCCTCGACGAGGGCGACGAGGTCGGTCAACTCGCGCTGCGTCGCGGTGCTGCGTGCGAAGCCGAGCATGCTGTTGATGATGGTGGCCGCTCGCTGACTGCCCTTGAGGATCTTCTCCAGCGCCTGCGTCCGGGTGGCATCATCATGCTGGCGCAGAGCAAGGCGCGCGTAATTGAGGATCGTCGTCAAGATATTGTTGAATTCGTGGGCCACGCTGCTGGCCAGCGCGCCGACACTGCTGAGTTTCTGCGCGTGCAGCAACTGCTGGCGAAGTTGATCTGCCTCGGAACTGGGAACCATCACATCCTCGCCGATCATTTGGGTCGCCTCCTGACCTCTCGCCGCGGCTCTCCCGAATCCGAAGGCCCCACACCCGAGCGCCGCCGACGTGGCCTAAAAATGAATATCGGCTGAACGCACCGATCTCTTCATCGGAACTCCTTGCTGTACTTGCGATTCGGGCAAATAAGCTGGGCCGCTCGCACAGACTGCGCGAGGATGGAAATACCTGCATAATGGCCGAGAAAGCCAGGATAGAGGAGAGAGGAAAGAGAAGTTCAGAGCAGGATAACGTAAGGAGAAGGAGGGTAAAACCTCTCCTTCTCCTTTTTTGGTAGTCCGGCTGAGATCAAGAATTAGCTGGCCGCACGCAAGTCGGCCAATTCTTCCTTGACCGGCGCGTAATGGCTCGGCTCCATACTGAACGACGCCGTGCCGCTGGTGAAGTTGCGCAGCTCACTCGTGTAGCCGAACAATTCGGCCAGCGGAACGTAAGCGTGCAGCTGGCAGCGACCCTTGTCGAGACTCGAATTGAGAATCTCGCCGCGCCGCCGGCTGACGTCGCGCGTCAGATCGCCGAGGTACTGACCTGGAGCCAGCACCACCACATTCATGATCGGTTCCAGCAGCGTAATGCCGGCTTTCATCTGGGCATCGCGCGTACATTCCATGGCCGCCAGTTTGAAGGCGTCCTGCGAGCTATCGACCTCGTGGTACTTGCCGTCCAGCAGCGTCGCCTGCATATCGACGCACTGGAAGCCGTATTTGGCACCCTTGACCGTGGCGTCGCGGAAACCCGCTTCCACGGACGGGATGTACTCGGTGGGCACCACGCCGCCGACGATCTCGTTAATGAAATACAGATTATTCGGGTCCTTCTTGTCGCCCTGCTCCTCCTGATATGTCGTCCACTCGGCGACCTGATCCTTGGTCAGCGGCTCGTAGCGCATGTAGATGACGGCGAACTTGCCGCGACCACCCGATTGCTTGATGAAGCGCGTCTCAATCTCGACCGCCTTGGACAGCGTTTGACGATACGCCACCTGCGGCCGGCCGACCGTCACCTTGACGCCCGGCGTTCGCTGCAATTTCTCGACCGATACTTCCAGATGCAACTCGCCCATGCCGCTGAGAATTAGTTCCTTCGTCTCCGGATTGGTGCGACACTTCAAAGTCGGATCGTCGCGCACCAGTTTGCCCAGGGCGTCGGCCAACTTCGTCTCATCGGTGGTACGATCCGGCACGATCGCTTGCGAGATGACCGGATCGGGGAAGCGGATGTCCTCCAGCAAAATCGGCTTGTTGTTGTCGCATAACGTATTGCCGGTGTACGTCTGTTTGAGACCGACGACGGCAACGATCTCGCCTGGCCCCGCCACCTCCAGACTCTCGCGGCGGTCGCCCATCATGCGGAAGATGCGCGCCACACGCTCGCCGCGTCCGATTGCCGCGTTCTTGATGTCATCCTTGGGATGCAGTTCGCCGGAGTAGATACGCACGAACACCAGATCGCCGGTCGGCTCGCTGATGGTCTTGAACGCCAGGCCGGAGAACGGTTCCTTGGGATCGGGCCTGCGCGTCGTCTCTTCCTTCTCCTTGCTCTTGGGAACCAACCCCGTTACCGGCGGCCGTTCCACTGGCGACGGCAGGTAATCCACCACCGAATCGAGCAGTAGTTGCACGCCGTGGAAGTTCTTCGACGAGCCGCACAAAACCGGCGTCAGTTTGCCGTTGAGCGTGCCAACCCGCAATGCCTTCCGCAGCAACTCCTCGGATACCGGTTTGCCTTCCAGCACCAACTCCAGCAGTTGGTCGTCGGCGTGCGAGGCTGCTTCGAGCAGATGGCCGTGATACTCGTCGGCCAACTCCTTGTATTCTTCGGGAATCTCAACCAGGTCGTACTTGACGTTCGTCTTGTCCTTGGGATCCTTGAGGATGAACTTCATCCGCACGAGATCGATGACGCCCTTGAACTGGCTGCTCTCGCCGGCCGGCAGCGAACAAATGGCCGGGATGATGCTCAGCTTGTCCTTCATCTGCTGAATGCAGCCGAAGAAGTCCGCGCCGGTACGATCCAGCTTGTTGATGTAGGCGAGGCGCGGCACGCGATGCTTATTGGCCTGATACCAGACCGTTTCCGATTGCACTTCGACACCGCCGACGGCGCAGAAAACGCCGACAGCCCCGTCGAGGACGCGCAAACTGCGCTCGACCTCGGCCGTGAAATCGACGTGGCCGGGCGTGTCGATCAACGTAATCTGCGTTTCGCCCCATTCGATGGAGACGGCCGCGCTGTTGATGGTGATGCCCTTGGCTCGTTCCAGAGGATCGAAGTCCGTCGTGGTGTTGCCCTCATCGACGTCGCCGACCTTGTGCTTGGAACCGCTGAAGTAGAGGATGCGTTCGGTCGTCGTCGTTTTGCCCGCATCGACGTGCGCGATAATGCCAATGTTACGAAGGTTTTCAAGCATAAGTTCCTGCCACCCCAGTGTTCAGTTTTCAGTGTTCAGTTTTCAGAATCGCATTTCTGACCGCTGAACACTGAACACTGAAAACTGAACACTGAATGACGATACTCCTGAAACGAGGATAAAGGGTCAACGGCGGCTGGAACACACGTCCAGCCCACGTCCAATTGCTTCGGTTATCTCCAAGTGCGGATTTCGTGCCGCGATTCAGAATCGCGACACGCGAAAAGGAGGGGTGGAAAGTAATCCGGGAGAAAAACCAATCATCATCAAATTCCACTCGGGCGCGAGGGAGAAGTTAGTTTATTAGTATACTGCGGCGTGTGTGTATTTGTCTAGGGATGTGATGAATTTCGTGAGAGTAAAATTCGTTTAGCCGCGACCCGAAGAGGAGCGCGACGACCTCGCGCTCCCTTCGGGTCGCGGCTAAACGGCACAAGCTAAGATGCAAGCGATAACGTGGTTACTCGCCTGCCTTGTCCCTCGGGGGACGAGGTTTCTTCTGCTGGAGTTCGTTGAAGAACGTCACCGCCTGTCCCTTGATGCTCAGACGCAGTTTCAGCACCTTGCCGCCCTCAATGCTGATGCGAACTTTATCGTTGTCCTTGCCATCCGCGAAGACTTTCTTGGCCACCGCCGGCGCGGATTTGTTGTCCTTGACCATCAACGGCGCAAACTGGCTCAGGGCCATCTCGAACTCCATCACCTTGCTGGCCTTCGGTTCCGCGGCCACTGCTTCCTTGAGCGCGCTCAGTCCCTTGTCGCCCATTCCGACGAGGAGGGCGTCTTCACGCACCGCGAAGTAAACCGGATTGTCACCGAACGTCTCCTTGGTATTCTTGTCGTTCTTGTCCGGGGTGACACGATGGATGCCGACCGCGCCGACCTTCTCGACATCGAACTGAACGGCCTTGCGTTCCTCGGCGGGCAGCCCGGCGACAATGTCTCGGAAAGTCTTGTCAATGGTCGTGCCATCCTTAACCTTGATGCCGGCCACGGCACTGTATAGCCCTTTCTCGTTGGGACCGCGTAAATCGGCCGCCACATCGAGTTCCCCGCTCTTGAACGTCGGCCGCAGTGCTTTGAGCAGAGCCGTCAACGCCTTACGCTTGGATTTATCCGTCTCCTTGTCGATGGCCTTCTTCTCGCCCTCTTCGATCATCGGCCCCAATTGGGCACGCATCGCGGGCGGCAGGTTGAAAGTCAGTGCGCCGCGCATGGCCGAGTTCGAGCCGATTAGCGAGGCCGTGGTGCTCTTGGTCTGCCCAAGGTTCTTGATGGTCATGGCCAACGGCGTGCCGGGTTTGCCGGCCACGCTCAGCGACAACGTCACGTCGGTGGTTTTGCGATCCACGTCCATGCGCAGCGTCGTTTCGCCGCCGTTGGTGAGTAGCGATTTGACGGCGGCTCCGAAGTCATCGACCATCGCGGCGCGGAACTTCTGCTCGGACTCGGTTCCTTGCTGGGGCAGTTTTTCCTTGGTCTTGGCCAGTTGATTATCCAGACCGCCCAGCCCCAACTCCTTGATATTGTCGGGAATCTGGTCGATGTTCACGGTTATGGACAGGTCGCCGATTTGACCGGCCGGCAGCACCTTGGCGGGAGCGAGCAATTTATCCTTGTCGAGAATGTCCTTGTGCAGGGCCGTGATGTAGGCGTACTTGTTGGCGAAACGGAAATAAATGGGCACCGGAATCTTCTCGTGATTGGCGGTGTACAGGCCATCCGCACCCTTATCGGTCTTGACATCCAGGCTCTCCAGAAAGCCGAGAAACGCTTTTTCATCGGCGACGGGAACCAGAACGACGACAGGGCTATCCTCGAACGAGGACTTGACCCAGCCGTAAGCGCCGATCGGCTGTTTGGTATCGATACCTTCCAGCCCCTTCTCGCCGATCTTGGACTTGAATATCCCATCAATCTGCTTGGCCGTTTCTTTCTGTCCGACCAGTTCGGCGAGATAGCCAAGATCGGCCCTCAGTTGATCGAGGGCGGCGAAACGCAGGATGAGGCTCGGCTTGTCCGACTTGGCTGCCGGCTCCTCGGCGGCCCGCGCCAACGCGGGCATCGCCAACATCAGGCCCAGCAGGGCCGCCCGGCAGATTAATCGACTGTACATAAAAACACTCCTTGAATGAACTCGGTTGAACACGCGAGGCGTTTACGCGAGAGAAAGCTCGCCCCCATCGGCACACGCCGCGAGTAAGACCGATCCTCTTCTCTCTACCGGAGAGTGGACCGCGAAGAGAATACCTCTTATACTCGCCTCAAGTGTCAGCCGCCGCGAATCTCGGCGGATCTCGGATCAGTATAGCGAGGGCTGCCCGGACAAGGAGACACCGTCATGCGAATGAAGCGAAGACTGTTCGTGTTCTCGGCCCTGTTGGGCCTTCCGCTGGGATGGCTGGCTTGGCCGACCGAAGCGCAACCGAAAGAGGAAACGCCGGTTCCGGCGGCCCCCGTGAGCATTGTCAGCAAGAAAGGAAGCATCGAGTTTCTTGCCGGCAAAACTCCGGCGGCTATCTACGAAAAGGGAGGCGATTTGGCCAAGCCCTATTTTTGGCCGCTGAACACTGCCAACAACAAGCACGTCACCCGCGACTGGCCGATGCTCAAGGCGCCGCCTCGCGGCACGACCGATCATCCCCATCAGAAATCCGCCTGGTTCACGCATGGCGATGTCATCCCCGAAGGCATGGAACTGAAGCGCAAAGTTCGCGGCGTCGAGGGCGTCGATTTCTGGTCGGAGGCGCCCAACCACGGCTGGATCGTCTGTACCGGCGCCAGCGACAACCATAACGAGGCCAATCAGGGCAGCGTGACAACGACCAACGAATGGCGCACGGCGAATGGCGACAAAATCATGGATGAAGTGCGCAAGATTCAGTTCTTCAACTACCCCACGGCTCGGTTATTCGTCGTGGATATCGATCTCCATGCCAGCGTTGTGCCGATCACGTTTGGCGACACGAAAGAAGGGGCGTTCGGTGTGCGTGTGGCCGACAGCATCGCCGAGAAGAACGGCAAGGGTCACATCACCAACGCCGAGGGCAAAGTGGGTGAGAAAGAATGCTGGGGCCGCGTCTCCGCGTGGTGCGATTACTCTGGTCCGGTCGAGGGCGACACCGTGGGCATCGCCATTTTTGCCGGGCCGAATAATCCCATTCCGAGTTGCTGGCACAGCCGAGCTTATGGACTAATGGCCGCTAACCCATTCGGCCGCGCCAAGTCCGGCTTCCCCGCCATGAAGGGTAAAAAGAACGAGAAAGACCTCGTTCATCTCGCCAAGGGTGAGCATTTGAAATTGCGTTACGCGATGTTCATCCATCTGGGCGACGCCAAGCAAGGCAAGGTCGCCGAGAATTATGAGTTGTTCAAGAAGATGAAGTAACAGAGCCATGCCAGCCTGCAGCGCAAGCAAGGGTGAGTCACTCCCTTGCTTGCGCTGCGGGCTGGCAAGTCGGGCGTTCGCCCATTGTGGGAAAGGTGCGAAATCAAGCATCATGAGCCAACCACCCCTTTACGCCGGATTGGATGTCGGCGGCACAACCATGAAGGCGGGCATCGTCGATGACGCCGGCCGTCCGCTTAGCTCCGTCAATCTGCCCACGGAGGCGCACAAGGGGCAGGAATACGGTCTGGCGTGCATGTGCGAATCGATCCGCCGCGCGGCCGCCGAGGCGCGTGTGGACGTGCGCGATCTCGCGGCGATTGGCGTGGCGACGCCGGGCCTGATGGACATACCCGCCGGTATTATCCTTGATCCGCCGAACCTTAAGCCGTGGCGCAACGTCCCCGTTCGCCAACACATTCACGACGTTTTCGGTATCCCGACGGCATTCCAGAACGACGCCAACGCGGCGGCTTATGGCGAATACTGGGTTGGTGCCGGTCGTGAAGTACACAGCATGGTAATGTTCACGCTTGGCACCGGCATCGGCGGCGGCATCATCTGGGGCGATCGCGTCATTGAGGGGGAACACAGCCACGGGGCCGAGTTGGGACACACGAAAATCGAGATGACCAATCCGCGTGTCTGCGGCTGCGGTCGGCGTGGCTGCCTGGAAGCATATGCCAGTGCCACCTCGGTTGTAAATCGCACCCAGGAAGCGCTGGCCAGCGACGATGGCCATTCCTCCTTGCATGCGAGCGCGAAAGCGGGAGAATTGACGTCTCAACTTATCTTCGACGCGGCCGCCGCCGGCGATGCGTTGGCGAGCAAAATCGTCGAGGACACGGCGTTCTATCTGGCGGTCGGCGCGATGAATCTGATGCACACGATCGACCCGGACATGATTGTTTACGGCGGCGGCATGATCGCGGCCGGCGATGCTTTCCTTGAGCGCATCCGCCATCACGTTGGCGAATTGGCCTTCCCGGTTCCCGCCGCGCGAACGCAGATTCGTTACGCGCAACTCGGCGGCGATGCCGGTTTCATCGGCGCGGCCGCCTGCGGCCGGCAACTGGTGCGGCGTGGATCGTGACGGAATCGAGCCGAATCAACCGCGCTCCGCCAGCGGTTTGACCGCTCGCGCCGCTGGTCCGGTATAACGTCCACGCGGTCGAATGAGCCGATTGTGTTCCTGCTGTTCCATGAAATGCGCGCTCCAACCCGTCACACGCGACATCACGAAAATAGGCGTATACAGCGGAATCTCCAATCCCAGAGCGTGATAAAGCCGGCCGGCCGGCCAATCGAGATTGGGGAACAAATGCTTTTCGGTGCCGATGATGCGCTCGATGATCTCGGCCGTCTCTTCCCACTGAAGCGAGCCGGCCGCTTCCGCCGCTTGCCGGGCATACGCTTTCAGGACACCGGCCCGTACATCGCCGGCTTTGTACACGCGATGACCGAAACCCATGATGCGTTCCTTGCGTGCCAGCGCCTCACGCACCCATTTCTCCGCGTTGGCCGGCCCGCCCGTCTTCTCCAGCAGTTCCATCACCTTCTCGTTCGCTCCGCCGTGCAGCCGTCCCTTGAGCGCGCCGATGGCGGCCACGATGCTCGAATGCAGATCCGACTCGGTCGAGCAGACCACGCGGGCCGTGAACGTCGAGGCGTTGAACTCATGTTCGGCGTACAGAATCAGCGACACATCCAGGGCGCGCGTAGCGGCCGCGCTCGGCTCCTGGCCGCGCAGCATATACAAAAAGTTGGCCGCATGGCCGAGGTCCGGCCGCGCCGCCAGAGGTGGTTGTCCCTTGATGAGCCGATGATGGACCGCGATGGCCACGGGAATTTGCTCCAGCAGACGCTCCGCCTTGCGTAGATTGGCGGCACGCGACGAGTCGGCCGTGTCGGGATCGAAGGAAGCGAGGATGCTGACGGCGCTGCGCAGCGCATCCATCGACGAAGCCGCCGGCGGTAGTGCTCCCAACAGATTGATAAGCGGGCTGGGCAGACAACGCGCCACGGCCACGCGCTTCTGGAAGTCGGCGAGTTGCTGGACCGCCGGCAGTTCGCCGTAGAGCAGCAGATAGGCCACCTCATCGAAGGTCGCCTTCTCGGCCAGTTCCGTCACCGGATAGCCTCGGTAACGCAGTCCATCGGCCACCGTGGAAATGGCCGTCTCACCCGCAATCACGCCTTCCAAACCCGGCGAATAGATTTCGCTCTCCGTCATGGCACACCTCAGAAGACGAGTTGATTCATCCGAAATACGATCGATCCCGCTCCTCGTAGCCGGCATAATCCAGCAGGTCATACAGTTCGGCTCGTGTGAGCATGGAGCCGAGTTTATCGCGCTGATGGCCCTTGGCGAAGATGTCCGCCAAGCTCGCCCGGGCCGCGCCGAGGGCCGCGCGCAGAGCCGTCACCGGATAGAGAACAATACGATAACCAAGCTCCGCTAACTCCGCGAAATCCAGATTCGGACTGCGGCCAAATTCTGTCATATTCGCCAGAAGCGGCGTCGGCGTCAGCACGCGGGCAAAAGCGGCGAACTCATCCTTGCTCTCCAGCGCCTCCGGAAAGATCGCATCGTCGCCGGCCGCGACGTACAGCCGCGCACGGCGAACGGCCTCCTCGAAACCAGTGACACCGCGCGCATCGGTACGGGCGATGATGACAAAATCCGTATCGCGCCGGGCCGCGACTGCCGCGCGGATCTTCGCCGCCATGAGGTCGGCATCCACGAGTTGTTTGCCCGACAAATGACCGCAGCGCTTGGGCAATTGCTGATCTTCGAGATGAATGCCCGCGACGCCGGCATCCTCGAATAGCCGCACGGTTCGCTCGACGTTGAGCGCCTCGCCGAATCCCGTATCGGCGTCGCACAACAACGGCAAGCGCGTCGCCGCCGCGATAATCCGCGCCGCCTCGACGAACTCCGTCAGCGTGAGCAAACCAACATCGGGCAACGCGGTTGAGGCTGACAGGGCGGCACCGGAGAGATACACGGCCTGAAAGCCGATGCGTTCGGCCATTCGTCCCACCAGGGCATTGAACACGCCGGGCACGGCGATCGGCGATGCCGTCCACGCATCGCGCAGCCGGCGGCCGGGAGACAGCGTGTTTTCGCGTGGGTTGTTCATGGATCGCCCTCGGTGCAGGAGCCGTTGTTTATTCTCTGAGGCGAGATACCATTGACAAGGGTTGTCCGCTGTGGCCGTGTTGCTCCGCGACACGAGCCATCCACACGCGGAGCGAGTGGGCCACACGGAGACGTCGGCTAACCATGAATTCCCGAACTGGAATCGGCGAGAACGCATGAATGAGTATGCGGCACAGGTCGCAAATGGCGGAGGAGTGCCGACGCCCTTTCTTCGATTAGGGCGCACACTCCGCAAATACGTCAACATTTTCCGCGTTTCGCTCGTCGAACGCATGGCCTATCGCGGCGACTTCCTGCTCGGCACCATTCTGCGCTTCTTTCCCGTCATCACAACCATCCTGCTGTGGAAAGCCGTCTACGAAGGAACCCAGCAGGAACGCCTCGCCGGTTTCACCGAACACAAGATGATCTCCTATCTGCTGCTCATCCACATAAGCCGCATGTTCTCCAGTATGCCCGGCCTCTCCGCAACGATTGCCCGCGACATCCGCGAGGGCACCCTCAAGAAATATCTTCTTCAGCCCTTGGACATGATCGGCTACCTGCTGTCGTACCGCGCCGCCCACAAGGTCGCCTACATCACCACCTCGGCCGGACCCTACGCCGGACTGTTTCTCCTCTGTTCGGGCTATTTCGCCGGCTTGTGGCCCGATCCGCTGACCTTGCTCGCTTACGCGGCCTCGTTGTTGTTGGCCTTCGTCATTGGCTTTTTCTTCGAGACATCGATGGGCATGGTCGGCTTCTGGTTTCTGGAAGTGACTTCGCTTTTGTGGGTGGTCAACACGGTCAATTACTTCGTCTCCGGCCAAATGTTCCCGCTCGATCTGCTCGGCCCGCCGTGGGACACGATCCTCAAATGGCTGCCCTTTCAGTATCTGGCCTACTTTCCAGCCGTCGTCTTCCTCCAAGAAGTGAAGGGACAAGCCCTCGTTGAAGGCTTGCTCGTGGAATTGTCGTGGGCGGTGATCCTCATTGCTCTCTCGCGCTGGCTGTTCGCCCGTGGGCTGCGCCGCTACAGCGCCTACGGAGGCTAAAACACATGGCCCGCTACTTTCGCTTATTCGTCGCTTTCGCGCGTTTCGGTCTTGCGAGCGAGATGGCCTTTCGCGCCAACTTCCTCGTCAAACTGTTCGTCGAGATGCTGTGGCTGGGCATTTTGCTCATCTTCTACTGGAAATTGTTCGAGAACACGAAAAGCATCGCCGGCTGGAGTCGCAGCGAATACTTCTTTTTCGTCGGCTGTCATTACGCCCTGGCCGGCATCATCGAGACGTTCTTTCTGTCCAACTGCACCGAGTTCGCCGAACTGGTGCGTTCCGGCGGTCTCGATCAGTATCTCCTTAAGCCGATCGACGAACAGTTCCTTGTTAGCTGCCGTTTGATCGACTGGTCCACAATGCCAAACATCCTGCAAGGGGCCGGCATCATGATCGCCGCGCTGGTCGTCATGGATTGGACCTTCGATCCGCTGCGGGTTTTTCTGTTTCTGGTCTTGTTCGCGTGCGGCTGCGCTCTGGCGTACAGCTTTCTGTTGATGCTGTCGTCCACGGCGGTATGGTTGGTGCGCAATCAGAGCCTGATGGAAATGTGGTGGCTATTCACGACGTTGATGCGCTATCCGCGCGAGATTTATCGCGGCTCCTGGGCCACGCCGTTCGGCTGGGTCTTTACCTTCATCCTCCCCGTCCTGGTCGTGGTCAACGTGCCTGCGCACACGATGGTCAAGACATTCGATCGCGGTTTCATCGCCTGGACGATTGTTGCCGCCGTCGTCATGCTCTTGCTCAGCCGGCGTTTTTTCGGCCGCGCCTTGCGGTCGTATCGCAGTGCTAGTAGTTGAGGCTTGGGGGCGCTGCCGTTCCTGTGGAAAATATTTTACTTGACACCAAGAATCCCTATAAGGGTTCGGCGGATTTGACTCGGACCCATTGGCCATCGGTACGAACGAACCGCTCGTCCCACTCCGTATTGACACCCGTCCCGAAGTAGTGCAACACGACCACGTCTGAACCGGCCAGGGTGATGTACGCCAACTCGCCCTCGTAGTTCCGGCTGTGGTAGCCGGACCTTGCGCGCTCCTCCGAACTCACCCGCTGTACCTCGTTGTCCATCCCGGCCAGGTGGGTCAGGACATCGCTGGCCAGTCCCAACCACTCGGGTTCGACTGCCCCACCGGAGGTTGGGAAGTACAACTCGATGTCGTGATCCGCAGACAGCCGTAGTTCGATCATGGCTTCATCGCCGCGAACCGACACGTTCTCGGGCCGCAGCGAGGACAGAGCAACCGCACCATCGATCCGGTCAAGCTCGACTCTCGGCACGACGCGCCCTCTTGAACGAAGAGTGGTGTATCCGCCGTGCCTTCCGGCGGAAACGCTGTCCAAGCCGACAACCGGTACGGCGGAGAGACTGCGGTTGGACGGAACCGTTGGTCCTTCACACGCACCACACGGCTCTTGAGGGACTTTCTATGCTAACACCACCTCAGACAATCCACCGTGTCGGCTTTGCCCCAACCGCCGCTCGGAGACACCTCAGCAAGTCCGTTTGTAAGGTAGTCAAGTCCATCTCTATTCGGTGATTTCCCGAATGACGCGACACGGATTGCCGGCGGCGAATACGCCCTCCGGTATGTCCCGCGTGACAACGCTGCCCGCGCCGATGACCGCCCGCGAACCAATCGTCACGCCGGGACAGAGGATCGCTCCACCGCCGACCCATACATCGGAGCCAATCGCGATCGGCTTGGCAAACTCCTGCTTGCGGCGCAGTTGCGCGTTCATCGGATGCGTGGCGGTATAGATTTGCACGGCCGGGCCGAACAGGGTGAAGTCGCCGATGGTCACCGGGCATACGTCCAACACGACGCAGTTGAAATTGAAAAACACCCGTTCGCCCAGCAGGATGTTCGAGCCGTAATCGCAGTAAAACGGCGGCTGCATCCAAACGCTGTCGCCGCCTTTGCCGAACAATTCCGTCAGAATAGCTCGCCGCTGATCCCGGTCGGCTTCGCGGGTGGCGTTAAGGGTCTGACACAAATATCTGGCCCGATCGCGGGCGCGGACGAGGTCGGGGTCGAGTGGGTCGTACAATTCGCCCGCCAGCATCTTTTCGGTTTCGTTTCGCATTGGACCTTTCTCCACTACTAGGTTCCCGTTCCGCTCCCGCGTGGGCAGCCTCTCCGGAGATTCTAGTCAGTCCATCTTTTTTGTTCCCCCCCTCTTCGGGTATATTCCCGTTAGAGGTCAAACCTCGGCATCGAGTGACGTTCACCATGTTTCCCCTGACCTTCGATTTCGACGTGGTCGTCGTCGGTGCCGGTCATGCCGGCACCGAAGCGGCCTTGGCGGCGGCCCGGCTCGGATTGCGCACCGCGCTGTTGACCATGAGTGCCGACGCGGTGGCGCAGATGAGTTGCAATCCGGCCATCGGCGGCGTTGCCAAGGGCCAGATTGTTCGGGAGATTGACGCTCTCGGCGGTGAGATGGCGAAGGTGATCGACGCCAGCGCCATCCAGTTCCGCATGTTGAACCAGACCAAGGGACCGGCCATGCACTCACCGCGAGCGCAGGCGGATAAGAAAATGTATCAGTTCACCATGAAACACCGGATCGAATCGCAGCCGAATCTGACGCTGCGCCAAGAGATGGTGGAAGGACTGGTACTCTCCGCAGTCCGCAGTCCGCAGTCCGCAGTCCGCAGCGAAAAATCACAAGCCATTTCACTGCCGACTGCGAGCGTGATGGGAGTGGTGGCACGGGGCGATACGCTGTATCGAGCCAAGGCGGTGGTGCTGACGACAGGCACGTTTCTGAAAGCGATCATGCACACCGGCGAAGCGCAGACGCGCGGCGGACGCGCCGGCGATGGCACCGCCGAGACACTCAGCGATAGTCTTACGGGCTGCGGCTTTCAGTTGGCGCGCTTCAAGACCGGCACGCCTTGCCGCCTCAATGGACGGACCATCGATTTCTTGAAAACAGAACGTCAGCCCGGCGACGAGAAGCCGCGGCCATTCAGCTTCGCCACCGGACGCATCACGCAGCCACAGATGGATTGCCATATTACCTACACGAATCAGGCCGTCCACGATCTCATCCGCGCCAACCTGCATCGGGCACCGATGTATTCCGGCCAGATCGAAAGCCGGGGGCCGCGCTACTGTCCTTCGGTCGAAGACAAAGTCGTTCGCTTCGCCGATAAGGATCGCCATCAGATTTTCCTCGAACCGGAAGGCCGTAATACCTGGGAGTATTACTGCAACGGCATCTCGACGAGTTTACCCAAGGATGTGCAGCAGGGTATGCTGCGTCTCATTCCGGGACTGGAGAACGCCGAGGTGATGCGCTGGGGCTACGCCGTCGAATACGACTACGCGCCGCCGACGCAATTGCATCCGACCCTGGAAACGAAGCCGGTTGCGGGGCTGTACTTCGCCGGCCAGATCAACGGTACGACCGGCTACGAGGAAGCCGCCGCCCAAGGGCTGATGGCCGGTGTCAACGCTGCACTCAAGATCAAGGAAGAACCGCCCCTTATCCTCGATCGCAGTCAGGCGTACATCGGCGTCCTCATCGACGATCTGGTGACGAAGGGCGTGGATGAGCCGTATCGCATGTTCACGAGCCGCGCCGAGTATCGCCTGCTGCTGCGCCACGACAACGCCGATCGTCGCTTGACCCCACTGGGGCGGCGCGTTGGTTTGGTGAACGACGCGGATTGGAGCCGGTTCGAGCAGAAACGGCAAGGCATCGAACACATGGCTGCGATGCTGCGCGAGAAGAAACACGATGGCGATTCGCTGGAGAAATGGCTCAAGCGCACGGAAACGACGTGGGAGCAGGTGCAAGCCTGGGAACCGTCGCTGGCCGATTTCGCGGCAGACGTGATCGAACAAGTAACGCTGGAAGCGAAGTACGCCGGCTACATTGACCGGCAAGCAAACCAGATTGAGCGTTTCCAGCGGATGGAGTCGCGGCCGATCCCGACCCATTTCAATTATGCCGCCGTGCCGCAACTGCGCGCCGAGGCCCGCGAGAAACTGGGCCGCATACGTCCTGCTAATCTGGGGCAAGCCAGTCGCATCAGCGGCATCAACCCGGCAGACCTAGCAGTCCTGCTGATCTATCTGGATTGAGAGATGATTGAGATCATAAGGCCGCCACTGGCCTTGGTGCCGGCAATCTGGGAAAGAAGTTGCAGTCGGCTAGCCCTGGCGATCCGATAAGGAGAGAGAAGAACGGTTTGAAAACAGAAGAGAGGAGGCTTGGATAATATGGCCTCGATGGGTAAATAGCAGCGACGAGGTAATTTTTCACACCTGGGTAAGATAATTGCGTCGTTAGGAGGAAGTACGGTGGAGGCAACAAGTTAGAGCGAAGCGGTTGGAGCGAATTGCGTTGACACGTTTCGCAAGTTGGTTATAATCGCGTTGGTTGGTAAGATTGGCAAAACCCCTCCGAAATTGAATCGGCACCAATCGCACGCGGGATGGCTCTCCGTCCCGGCTCTCACCTTCGGGACAGGGCTGGTTATCTCCACGGCTCCCGTACCGTGGTCGCATTGATGGAACGGAACGGACAAGAGGCAGATCAGGGACGATCCCGGTTTGGATGCCGGACCGAAACGGCGTCACAGACCACACTCGTGCGACTGGCCGCGCGCCAGTAAGGAATGGATAAACGCATGAAAACTGTTTTTACGACCGGCGAAGCCGCCAAAATTTGTAAAGTCAGCCAGCAAACGATCATTCGTTGCTTCGACAACGGACAGCTCAAAGGCTTCCGGGTGCCCGGCTCCCGTTTCCGCCGCATCCCACGCGAAGCGCTATATAAATTCATGAAAGACAACGGCATTCCGACCGATGCGCTCGAAAGCGGCAAGCGCAAGGTACTTTTGGTGGACGACGATGCCGAGTTGGTCGATCTGATGAGCAAGGTTCTCGACGAGGATGGCCGTTTCGAGGTGCGCATCGCCTCCAATGGCTTCGACGCCGGCATGATGGTCAAGGAATATCGCCCCGATATCATCGTCCTGGACGTGATGCTGCCGGACATCAACGGCAAGGAAGTTTGTCATCGGGTCCGCGCCGACACCACGCTGGAAGACGTGCGTATCCTGTGCATCTCCGGCATGATCGAGGAAGACAAGATTCAGGAATTGCGTCTGGCCGGCGCCGACAAGTTCCTGCACAAGCCCTTCGACATCGAAGAGTTGATCGACGAGATGTGCGGATTGCTGGAGATCGAGCCGGCATCAACCCCGGCCTAGTCGTGACAAGACGAACCAGCCCGGAGCGCCAGCGACGGAGAAACCTCGTTGCTAGCGCTCCGGGCTGGTATGGGATCACCGTATCACCTGTCACTTTGTCAGGAGAGATAGAGCCGTGAGCGACACAGCCAAGCGGGCGGAGGTCGTGCTGCGCCTGGCCTGGCTTTCGCCAAGCGCCGCATCCCTAGCTCTCCTCGGGCGACAGCCGGCGGCCACCACCTGGCCCGCGATCCGACGCGATCCCGGTGCCGTCCTTCTTGTGGTTCGCCACAGCGAAATACCGTGGCCGGGGCGGAGTTCCTCGGCCCCTCCGCCTTCTTTCCACTCTGTCGCCTTCGAGCAAGCCGCCCTGATTGAGGACGCGCTACACCTGCTCGATCAGCCCGATGGCTTCGTGGACTGGAACCATTCCGCCGTTCAATCGGTCTACGATGCCTGCTTGACTTTTGCCCGCGTGGCTCGTCGATTGGCCGAGCGAACCGGCCAGTGCGATCCGGAAGCGGCGTGGACGTGCGGATTGCTGGCCCCACTCGGCTGGCTAGCCATGTGCGCGGTCGATCCGGAAGCAGTGGCCGCTTGCCTGGCCGATCCCGCTCTGCGCGTAGACCCCGCCGAAACGCAGCGCCGTCACTGGGGCATCGATCAAGCCGCCATCGCGCGTCGTCTGGCGCGGCGCTGGCACTTGCCCGCCTGGGCTACCGCCGCTGCGGAACATCTTCACTTGCCCAGTGCGCTGGCGCAGACTTTCCGAGCCGATCCCGTCCTGTTTCCGCTGACGCGGCTGGCCATCGATGAGGCTCGCAAGCAAGGCGTAGATCTGGGATTGGGCAATGGCGCGTTCAACGCGGAGGATCGTTCCGCTCTGCTGATCTCCGCAGGACAGGATCTCGATGCGGGTCGCCTGGAGACGCATTCGCTTCCGGTCTGGCAGGAGCCGCGCCACGTTCCGCTGTTGCGCGATTTGCTGGAACTAGCGGCCGAGAATCGTCGGCTCCGCGAGCAACCGCTGCACGATCATCTCGAACAGGAAATTGACGCCCTGCATCGCGCTCTGGAAGAGCAGGTTCATGGCGAGGCTCAGCGTTTGCAAAGCGGCAAGCTCGCCGCTCTCGCGGAGTTTTCCGCCGGTGCCGGCCATGAGATTAACAATCCGCTCGCCGTCATTTCCGGCCAGGCGCAATATCTGCTCAGTCACGAAAGCGACTGGTTTCACGATGAGGCCGAGGATGCACCGCGCAAGGCACTGGAAGCGATCGTCACGCAGACACGCCGGGTCCACGGCATCCTGCGCGAACTGATGCAGTTCGCCAAGCCAGCTCCGTCCTGTCCCGGTTGGGTCGATCTGCCGGCTCTGCTGGGCGAGACGGCCGCCGGTTTGGGTGAACTGGCGGCCCAACGCCGCGTGAGACTTGAGGTGGCGCTCCAACCGGAGCGCTTGCCGGTGTACGCCGACGCAGCCCAACTCCGTATCGCGCTCTCCTGTCTACTGCGAAATGCGATCGAAGCTGCGCCCGCCGATGGCTGGGCGCGCTTGGTGCTGCGTCAGCCGACTGGCGACGAGTCGATCGAGGTCGCTATCGAGGACAACGGTCCTGGACCGGAAGCGGCTCAGCGGCCGCATTTGTTCGATCCGTTCTATTCGGGTCGAACGGCGGGACGAGGGCGCGGCATGGGGCTGCCGATCGCCTGGCGCTTGGCGCATCTGCAAGGTGGCGACGTTCGCCTCGATCCGCCGCGCCGTCACGAACCAACGCGCTTTGTCTTGTCGTTACCGCATCTGGTTTTGCCCGAAAGCGACGGCTCCGATCCTGCGCTTCTATCCCTGTCTTGCCTCACCAATGGCCGGCACGCTTCCTGAACCGCGACCAGCCCGCAGCGCCAGCAAAGGATCGTCCCTTGCTGGCGCTGCGGGCTGGCAATCCCCTCTTGCCAGCCCGCAGCGCCAGCAAGGGATCTGATGCGGCGGGCTGCTCTTGATTGTGCGGCGTCGGCGATGGTATAGCTCTCGCGAAGCGGACGCGGAATTGCTTCGTGCATCCCGCCATCCGTGGCTGTATCCTGTTCGGCGATCCGGGATCAAGGAACCGAGGAGAGCATGTTCATGGAAGCGAACGACGTCGCTCCGGTTGGAGGTGGGACTTCCACGCCGGAGGGCTATGTTTCGTCCCTCCCAGCGGAGCGTCTTGAGCGAGGCGAAGTCTTGTTTTATCCGACGGCTCCATTCGACCTCCCTCAAGGGGCCGATTTGGAGTTCCTGCTCAATCAGGAACTCGGCAGTCTGGCCCACAAAAATATCAGCTACAATCCGGCCAACGGCAAGGTCGGCGGCTTCGTGCGCCGTAGCGTCGAGCAGGTCGAGCAATTGCGCGACATTTTCGCGCGCTTCGCTGTGTCGGCCACGGAATGGCTGGCCAATCTTCTGCCGCAATACAGTCAGGCCTGGCATCTGGATCGCGCCAGCTTTCGGCCGCAAGAAGAGGCCACGCGGCGATTGCGGCCCACGGCACGCAATGACCTCTTGCACGTCGATGCGTTTCCCAATCGCCCCTCGCGCGGCAATCGCATTCTGCGACTCTTCGCCAACATCAATCCGCGCGAGCCGCGCATCTGGGTCACCTCGGATCCGTTCGCCAAACTGCTCAAGCGTTACGGCACGGCGGCTGGCCTGCACTCGCGCCACGGCTCACGCTGGTTGCAGCAACTCGGCCAGAGTGTGCTGACGCTGTTCCGTCCCGGCATGGCACGCCGTTCGGAATACGATCGTTTCATGCTGCGCTTCCACGATCACCTCAAGATGAACGAGGAATTCCAGGAGCGCGGTCCGAAATATCTTCATACGTTTCCGCCCGGTTCAGTCTGGCTCGCCATGACGGACACATGCAGTCATTCCGTGCTGCGTGGCCGTTACGCGCTGGAACATTCGTACTTCATTCCCCCGGCCGTTCTCGCCTTGCCGGACGAATCGCCACCGGTGTTGTTGGAAAAGGCGTGTGTGTCAATCGGTCGTCGCGCGGCGTGAAATGATGGCTTTACCAGCCCGCAGCGCAAGCAAGGGGAGTTCGTTCCCTTGCTGGCGCTGCGGGCTGGTGAGGTTTTCTTGTCAATTCTCTATCTGCATCTTCCATGAATCTCCTTCGCGCGTGCATTCGTTCGCTCATTCAGCGCCGCCCCTGGCCCGTGCTTGGCCTCATCCTCGCGCTCATCGCGGGCGCGGGTTTGCGCCTGGTTTGGCCGCAAGACATTGAATACAAGGCGGACGAAGCCTGGACCTTCGAGCATAGCCGCGATGGGGATCTCCCCTGGTTGGGCATGCCGTCCAGCGTGGACATCCCCAATCCGGGCATGAGCCTGTGGGTGTTTGTGGGATTGCAGCGTCTTTCGGGCGCGGAAGATCCACCGGCCCTGGCTCGCGCCGTGCAGTGCATCAACATCGCCGCCCTCGTTTTGCTTGCCGTCTTCGCGTTTCGGCATGTCCCCCGCGAGGAACGCGAACCGTGGTTGTGGGCCGTTGCTCTCGTCGCGGTCAATCCGCTGGCGGTTCTGTTTCATCGCAAAATCTGGCCGCCGTGCGTACTGCCGCTGTTGACGCTGTTGATGCTGTATGGCTGGTGGTATCGCCGGCGGCGCGTCCCCGCGTTCCTATGGGGGTTGGTGGGCGTGTGCCTGGGACAGATCCATATGGCCGGTTTCTTTTTCGCCGGCGGCTTCGTGCTATGGGCACTATTGTTCGACCGTCCCTGGCGTCAGCGCGTCGCCTGGTCGAGTTGGCTGCTTGGCAGCGTGCTAGGGGCGCTGCCGATGCTGCCCTGGATGTTTCATCTGCTCATGCAACCGAGTGGGCGATCTCTCAATCCGCATCGCTGGGTCCACGCTTGCGAGCTGAAATTCTGGATTCGTTGGCTGACCGAGGCGTTCGGCCTGGGCATTGACTACACTTTTGGTCCCTATTTCCGCGATTTTCAGAGCTATCCCCTGCTGGGCGGGCACCCCACTTACCTTGTCCTGCTCTTGCATGGGCTTCTGGTAGGGATCGGGCTGTTCTTGCTGGTTCGCGCGGTCGTGAGTTTAGGGCGTGAGCGCGGCCGCTGGCGTGAGCGTTGGATCGGCCGCGCATCGCCCAGCGCTTTCACCCAGAACGCGGCTCTATGGGGCTTCGGTCTGTTATTGACGCTGTCGAGTTTCTCGATCCATCGTCATTACATGATCGTGTTGTTTCCGCTCGAATTTCTCTGGGTCGCGCGCCTGGCTCTGGCTTCCGGCGACGCGCCCGCGCGCTCGCTTCGTCTGGGCCGCGTCCTGTTAGTGTGCTTGTGGTTCGGACAATTCCTCCTCTCCGCGAACATGCTCAGCTATATCCACACCCGGCAGAATCTTTCCGGCACCGAATACGGCACTCCCTACAGCGCGCAACACGCCGCTCGTTAGATTCTGGTAGAGCGAAAACGCTAACGTGGTAGGTGCCGCGAGCCGAGCGGCACTTCTTCCCGTCCGGCTCGGCTCGCCGGACCTACCCGTAGGTGCCGCGAGCCGAGCGGCACGGCTTGAGTAGGTGCCGCGAGCCGAGCGGCACTTGGGAGACAAAGTCCGGCTCGGCTCGCCGGACCTACCACGTTAGCGTTTTTGCTCTGGTAGGCTCGTTTACGTTTCGCGCGAAACGTAAACGAGAGTGAGCTTACGTCCTCCGTTCGCCAATTCCCCTATCCTTCCGTTCGAGAAAAATCAGCTTGAACAAGGTGGGGTTGCGCTGCCGCGAATGCCGATGTTAATGCCTAGAGGGGCCACAGTAACGAGGAGCGGTCTGGAGCGGAGAGCCAGGAAGGTTCCCCCGGCCGTTTCGTGCCTCACACGGAAAGGATATCGAGAATGATGAAGTCCAGCCGTTTCTTGTGCTTGTCCGGCATGCTTCTTTTGTCAGCGGTGGTTGGTTGCAAATCGAACTCGGGTTGCTCCGGCGGCAGCTGTGGCGGCGCGATGCAGACGGGCGCGCCGCCGACGGCCGCGCCGGTCTACTCGGGCGCGGGCTACCAGGGAGCGGGCAGCGCCGGAGCCATGTCTTCCAAGTATGGCAATGCCAGTGCCAGCCCGATGTTCGCGGGTGGAGGTATGAACGGCGGACAACAATCGTTTTCGGGGATGAGCGGCGCTCAGCAAGGATTCCCGGCGCCGACGACATCTTCGACGACGTATCCCAATCTGGGCGGCGCGCACTGAGCCTAATTTTTTGTGTAGCCGCAATGCGCCGCTTTGTGTTTCGCGCGAAACGCAAAGCGGCGCGAGGGAAAAGCCGCCTCAGGGATTTGAACCCTGGACCCCAGCTTTACGAAAGCTGTGCTCTACCGCTGAGCTAAGGCGGCATCGGAACCTCAAACCCCTGTAATCCTAGAGAAATCGCCTCAGAGTGCAACAGCAATTGAACGAGGCGATTCCAGCGCTTTCGCGCCGAACCGCCTCGCCGATTTACCGCCGTCTTCGCCGCGACGATTATTTGTTCGGCGGCATCACGGGCGGTTTCTTGTCTCCCAGACGCGGAGCCTTATCCGGCCGTAGGGTTGGATCGTACAGCGATCGCCGTTCCGCGCCGGTGCTGCGCGGCAAACGATAACCGATCATCTCCAGATATTTGTACAAAGCGATGCGTTTCACGCCATTTCGGACGGCTTTCTCTTCCATATTCGCCCGACCTGTGCGTATGTTTTGAATGTTGTCGGCCTTCTCCCGGGTATCTCCCAGGATCAGATAATCCGTCTGGAGCGTGATTCCCTTGCCCTTGACCGAACCATCTTTTGGATCCAGCCAGGCATCCACCACGATGTTCTGCCGCTCCAGGCTGCGGATGAATTCGGCTATGCTATCGCGGCCATCGCCCGTCAGGTCCATGAGGCCGGCCAGGGCCACATGCTTCTTGATCGTCGGGTTCCAACTCGGATTGTACAACACATCGCCTTCCAGAATCGGATCGCGGTTGGCGTCCTTCACCGACGTGATCCGTGTCCGCGACAGATGTTCGCTGACGACGTTCACGACTTCGAGCGTGCCCTTCGGTTGGGGGATCGGCCGGCCATCCAGACCGACGCCGTGAATGCTGAACGTCAACTGCGGCTTCACCTTGTCAGCTGAGCCGAGATTGATGTAGGGGTTGGTGCCGCGCGTATCCATTTTGACGATCTTCCAGTCCGTCCGCATGCTCGCCGGCGCTTCCGTACTCTTGACCTCATATTGCTCGATCTGTTCCTGCTTGCTCTTGACCAGACCGTTCAGGTGACTGATGTTCTTTTTCAGGCCATCAATCTGGGTTAGCAGCGTTTTCTTCTCCTCGTTCGCATTCGCTTTATCTTTCTCCCGTCCAGCGCTCACTTTCTCGACTTCGGCGCGAGCCGTCTTGATCGCATCGAGGTTCGACGTCTGGTCCGTGGCACTCTCTTTCTTGAACTTGGCCAAGTTGGTCTGATACTCCGCCTGGGCCGTCTTGAGTTCCTCGTCGCGCTTCTGAATGGTCTTCTTGGCCTCCGCCAGATTTGCCGTCAAGCCCTGGTTGCGTTTCTCCAGCGTCTCGTATTGCTCAAGAAGCTTCGTGATGCGTTCCTCGTAGGTTTCCTTCGGTTTGGCGCCGGCCCAGCCGAGATCCTTCTCCAACTCCTTGAGAACCTTCGTCACATCTTCCTTATCCTTGTCGCCCTTCATCACCCCCTGGTCGAACTGCGCCTTCTTGGTGGGCAGGTCGGCCGCCCCTTCGAGGTTTTGCGCCTTGCCCATGTAACTGCGATACATCTGGTCCTGGAACAGATACCAGTCGCGTTGCTCTTTGAAGAGCTTGGCATCGTTCTTGGCGGCGGTGACATCCTTGGTCATTTTCTCCTGCTCGGCGAAGCCGAAGTAGGTGGACACGCCCAAGCCGATCGTCGCCAGGATGAAGAACACCAGCGTGATAATCAGACCTTGTTTCGACTCGCCCTGCGATTTGGGAGCCATCGATGCAACCTCGTGGATAGGATCGAGCGATAGGAGTTGGGCGGTTGTGCGCCGCCGTGTTTCCAGCGAAAAAGAACCTATTCCAGTTTAAAAGATCCCTGCCCTCTGTCAATGGAATTGACCGGGTAAGCCAGGTAGATCGCGGCCCTCACGCGCTTCCTGCCGATTGTAGCGAAGAACGCGGCGTCTTCGTTCGGTACAATGACACGGAGGAAGGCCAGGGTGAAAACATGATTGGTACACGACTCGGTTCCTGGATCATCGATAAGGAAATCGGTCGCGGCGGTATGGGCTGCGTCTACCTGGCCCACCGCAGCCCGACCGACAACGGCGGCTCGGAACAATCGGCCATCAAGATACTCGCCGCAGAGTTGGCCGTCGATTCCGGCTTCCTCGCTCGCTTCGAGCGCGAGATCGACATCCTCCGCCAACTCGATCATCCCAACATTGTGCGCTTCCGCGAATCCGGCCAGCAGAAGGGCCATTCCTACTTCGTCATGGAGTACGTGCGCGGACCGAGCTTCGAGACGTTGTTAAGCCAGCAAGGCCGTATGCCGTGGCCGGAAGTTCTCGATATGGCCTGGCAGATTGCTCCGGCCCTCAAACACGCGCACGACCGCGGCATCATCCACCGCGATTTGAAACCCTCCAACTTGCTGCGCACGGCAACCCAACCTGCTCCGAGCCGCGATCGTCAGGGAGCGGGGGAAAACACGCTCCCTGACGGTCGCGGCTCGGATACGGCCGGGCTGGTCAAGTTGACCGATTTCGGCATCGCCAGTTTGTTCGCCAGTCCACATCTGACGGTGACGGGCGGCATCGTCGGCACGGCGGAATATCTGTCGCCGGAGCAGGCGTCCGGCAAGCCGGTGACGCGCCGCAGCGATCTGTATTCGCTGGGCATCGTCCTGTACACCCTGCTGATCGGCCGCACGCCGTTCGTGGGTGAAGCTCTCGATCTACTGCACAAGCATCGCTTCGCCCAGTTTGATCGGCCGGCCCGCCTTGTACCGGAAATCCCGCATGAGCTGGATGAAATTATTTGCCAGCTTCTGGAAAAGGATCCCGACAAACGGCCTGGCGACGCGATGGTCCTGTTCCGCCAGCTGGACAGTCTCAAACGCAAGCTGGCCTATCAAGCCACCCACGCCGGCGCGGACGCGGAGCAGACCTCGGCGCCATCGGTTGCGCGATCGGCGACGCGCGCAGGGAGTAATGCGGAAGGTCCCGCCACGCTGATGAGCCGGCTCATGCGTCAGGAGTTGGAGCGCGAGAGGAACGGCGGCCCACTGCGGCAGTTCCTTAATCGGCCGGTGGTACTGGCGGTGCTATTGGCGATCAGTGTGGGCCTGATTGCCTGGGCGTTCTGGCCGCTGAGCGCGGAGACGCTGTATCAGCGCGGGGCGGTCCTCATGCAATCCAACGATCCCGACGATTGGGACACGGCCTGGGACAAATATCTGGGACCGCTGCTGGCGAAGGATCCCGACACGCCGCATCGCGCGGAGATCGAGCAGTTCCGCCAGCGGTACGAGTCCGCCCAGGCAACGCGCCAGGCGAATCGGACAGCGCGGTTGGCCGGTCCGATGAGCGAGGCGCAGTGGTTTTATCAAGAAGGACTGCGCTTGCGTCAGCAGGGCGACGAGGCCGGAGCGCAGCGCGTCTGGCGAGCGCTAATGCAAGCGTTCCAGGATGTGCCGTCCGAGGGGTCGTGGGTACGGTTGGCCGAACAGGAGTTGGGCCAATCGGCCGAGAAGCCGATGAAGGAACGCCAATGGGGGCCGGTACGCGAGGCAGTACGGCATGCGCGGGAATTGCGCGAGCAGGGCAAGGGGAAAGAAGCGGACGCTATCGTGAAGGCATTGCAGGAACTGTATCGCGACGATAAGCAAGCGACAGCGATCTTGCAGGGCGAATGAAAGAAATTGATATCTAAACACTAATCTTCAGCGTATTGCGTACCATACTGCTATTTTTATCTCTATTTCATCCATTTTCCTACCATCTTCCCAAGGATTGCCTTGGCTCCTCGACGAACTTCTTCGGCCAGACAGCTGCGCGCGGCGCGCACCTGCACCAACGGCCTCGACTGAGACGCCAACTGGCGCTTGTAGAATGCCTCATCCGCGAGAAGATCGAACTCTCGGCGACCGGCTTCGATGGCTCGCCGAATGGCCAAGGCCAGGAGAACGGCTCCAGGCCGGAGGTGTCCCGGCAGGTCGGTTCGCCGCCCCATCTGGTAGGCATATGTCTTCCCGGCCCACACCATTCCATAAAGGACGGCCACCGGTTCGCCATGAGCGCGGAGCCAAAGCAGTTCGAGGGAACCTCGCTGCACCAGACGATCCATGATGGCGTTATGGAATTGAAGGTAGAACGGGGAGCGGAACACGCCGGTCTGGCCAAGGCTGGCCCATCGAGCGTGATGCAGGTGGACCAGAACCTTTTTACCTATCTCAAGGTCGGCGAGATCGGTGACCGCTTCAACTTGCGGTGGGCCGCCCGTCCAGGCAACCCACGCTTTCAAGGACCGATGGATGTTCCGCCGACTATTCGCGCTCAGACTCTGGAGGTAAGCCTCCCAGGTCGTGGGAAGGGGAACGAAGGGAGCGCGGGCCGTCTCCGTCAATTCGGCGTGTAATCCGGCGGCGCGGAAGGCGTCCACGAGCAGGCCAGGCAACCGTGTGTCGCCGGACATCATCGGCAACACGACTTCGTCCCAGGTTCCGAACGCTCCTTCCGTGATGGCACGCACCAAACGCCCGGCTACCTGCTCCTCGCTGCCGCGCTTGGCCAGCACCCCAAGATGGTTGGAGTAGATGCCATACTCGGTCGGTTCGCCGGAGGCCAGCAATTCCAGGCGACGAAAGGGCAAACCCCCGTGGTACCAGTGACGGCGGCGGAGCAGCGGAGCCAGACCGATCAGCCGGTTCGCATCGTGAAAAATTCCCAGCCGCAGTCGGCGACTTTGCAGACTACCGTAAACGCGCCACCACGTTAACAGCCAATCCGGCGACTGGGTCAACTCGTTGCGATCGCTTTGTTCCAGGAGCGCCGTCCAGGCCGGACGAAGCCGTTCCACTTCGTTCGGGTCCGATACCACGACGCAGCAAGGAGACGCGGGGGAGGCTGCGGCGCAGCCTTCCGTCGCGCCGGGAATCAATGTCCCGAAGGACGCCGGCGACGGGGAAGACATGCGTTGAAACCACTCCACAAGCGATACCCTTGGTGTTTGATGAAATCACGGACGGCGGATTGGCCATAGGGCGCCGGGTTCAAGCCCAACCGTCTCAGGGAGTGATTGACCGCGTAAATGGCACCGCGCCGCTGCGTCGCCGCCGTTTGCAACGTCAAGGCGAACGAGACGGTTACTTCGTTGCTCGTCGTTACCCAGTGCGGATGATTGACCGGGATGTGAACTCCATCGCCGGGTGCCATGTCGAACGCCTCGGCGCGATCGTGTGCTTCTTCCTTGAACGGCAGCGATTGGTGCAAGCCCTTGTAAAAAAGCTCGATGGTTTGCTCCGAGAGAATCGACCGATCATCCCCAGGCAAGACGTGGAAGGTCTTTCGACCGCGGATCTGAAGGAGGAAGTTAATCTCCGGATCCATGTGATAAGGTGTAATCTGGTTCGGGGCGGAAATAAAGACATAACCCTCGCGAGCCTGGATGTCGCGCGTGCAAGGGTGCCCCAGCGCCTCGATCTCAGCAAGACAGGTATACAACAGATCGCGATACTCGGGAACCAACTCGATCTTCTTGAGCATGATTCGCGTATCGCTGTCATGGATGCGATGGAAACTTTCCTCCATGGACAAACCATTGCCCGGAATCTGAGCGGGTGCGGCGTCCACAGGCACATTGCCGGAGTTGATGCGGACGTACTTGGGAGGGAGCTGCTTGGCCAATTCAAGTAAGCGCGGCATGGCCAGCAACGGGTGGTCGATGAGTTGATGATGGAGGAAACAGGCTCGGGTGTTGAGTCGCGTTAGGAAGGTTTCGCGATCGGGTCGGAGAAAAGGCCCCTTCTCAGGAAGGCCGACCGATGCCGGTTGAGGTTCGGCAGAGACAATTTGAGTCATCGTTGCTCCCGTGCGAATCGGTTGTCGCATCCATTGCGCAGATGGAGCCGTGCTGAGAGAGTCGGCTTGGTTCTGTTCCGAACCACTGGATAACAGTTTCGGCGTCCCATGAAGCGGTCAGGCAACTATAGGACAGCGCTTGGACGGGAGCAAACCATCGTGTGGCCATTGGCAAGGAGACAGCCGGAGGCTACATTCAACTTGCCCACCCAAGGTCATCGAGAGGCCAATTGCCGAGGAGTTTTCCGAACGGTCGCCGCACGGAGATGGAGTGGACATGACCCTATCGCGTACCTGCCGGCTCGTGACGCTGGGCTGCAAGGTCAACCAGTACGAGACGCAGTATGTCAAGGAGACGCTGGAAGCCAACGGCTACGTCGAGCCGGCCGAGGGGCAGGCGGTCGATCTGTGTATCGTCAATACCTGCACCGTCACCGCCGAGGGCGATGCCAAGAGCCGGCAAGCGGTGCGCCGTCTGCATCAGGAGCATCCACGGGCCGACATCGTGGTCATGGGCTGCTATGCCACACGCGATCCGGAGGCGGTCGGCCGGCTGCCGGGCGTGGTCAAGGTCGTCACCGACAAGACGCGCGTCGTCGAGGAACTCGAACCGTTCGGCGTCGTCCACACGCTCAGCGGTATCTCACGGTTCGACGAACATCAGCGCGCCTTCGTCAAGGTGCAGGACGGTTGCCTGCTCCATTGCAGCTATTGCATCATCCCGCACGTCCGCCCCGCGCTGCGCAGCCGGACACCGGAGGACATCGTCGCGGAAGTGCGGCGGTTGGTGGAGAACGGCTATCGCGAGGTCGTGCTAACCGGCATTCATCTGGGACATTACGGACTCGATCTCAGTCGCGGCCGACCGAAAGCGGAGTGGTGCCGCCTGTGGCACCTGCTGGAACGACTGGCCGATCTGCCCGGCGATTTCCGCATCCGCCTCAGCAGTCTCGAAGCGGCCGAGGCACGCGACGATCTGATCCACGTTTTGGCGAACCAGCCGCGCATCTGCCCGCATCTGCATCTGTGCTTACAAAGTGGGTCCGATCACATTCTGGCACGCATGAAGCGTCGTTATCGCAGCGCGGGTTTTCTCGAACGCTGCCGGCGCATCCGGGCAGCGCTGGATCAACCTGCTTTCAGCACCGATGTCATTCTCGGTTTCCCCGGCGAGAGCGACGCCGATTTCGAGGCGACCTGCCGAGTGGTCCGCGAAGTGGGTTTTGCACGCATCCACCTATTTTCCTATAGCCCGCGTCAGGGCACTGAGGCAGCCGCCTGGCGTGAGAGCGTGCCGCCCGCCGTGGTCGCCGAACGGCGGGCGCGATTGCTCGAAATCGAGCGCGAATTGTCGGATGCGTATTGTCGCAGTCTCGTGGGCCGGCGTCTCGATGTGCTGGTGGAGGGAGCCGATCCGCGACGGCCCGGTTTCGTGCGCGGTACGTCGTGCCGTTCGGTTCCGGTCGTGTGTCGCGGACATGCCCCGGCGCTGATTCGTCGCCGCATTCCTGTCCGCGCCATGACCGTGGTCGAGGGTGTTGTACTTGGCGAACCGGAGGCGGAGGACGCGGGTTGGGGAGAATCGCGGTTGGCCTTGCCGTTGGTGTCAACGGGCGCTTGACATTGAGGCGCGGAAGATTAGTGTGGAGGCGTGCGAGCAGTCTCGGAACGATCCGCTGGTAATACTGCGAGGGCCGAGCCATGACGCGCCCCTATCGCCACATTGAAGTCGAACAGCGGAGAGAGGTTTTTTGCGTTCGTCTGCGCCATCCGCGCATGGATGAGTCGGCGATCTGCGAATTGGCCGGCGAACTGCGCGGACTGGTCACGGACGAAGGCTGTCGCAAGATGGCCTTGAGCTTCGGACCCCAATCACCGGAATGTCTCTACAGCGTCTTTCTGACCAAGCTCATCAGTCTGCAACGGATGCTGCGCGAACACGATGGCGAACTGGTATTGTGTCACGTCCAGCCCGTCGTGCGCGACATCTTCGCGGCGTGCTGTCTGGATCGATTATTTCAGTTCCTACCTGATTTCGAGGCCGCTGTCTCGCAGAGAACGGAATGAAGTACGGGTGGAAGGCACGCCCATCCTCAGTCCAGATAGACAAACGCATTCGTATTCAAAAGAACGAGACAGAACGCCGCCAACGCTCGCTGACCGGCGTCGCCGACTGAGTGCGTCTCGGACTCGATCTGCCGCTGTTGCCTCTGGAGAAAGGTCTCTGCCAGTTTGCTTTCCGCAGGAGAGGGCGGACGGCACAACGCCAACTCGAAAGCCAGCCGAATTTGTGCGGCCTTGTCATCTCCCGCTTCACGCCGCAAGCGGTCGGCGAAATGCGCGGCCTGTTCGTGCAGGAATGCACCATTGAGAAACGTCAGCGCCTGCGGCGCGGTTGTCGAGGTCATGCGCTGTTCGCAGCTGGAGGTGTTGTCCGGCGTGTCGAGCAGTTCCAGTTCCGGCAGAGCGAGCGAACGCTTGGCGAAGACGTAGATGCTGCGCCGTGCCGCCTGGCGTGCATCGGACTTGCCCCAGCCATCGCCGGGGCGCGATTGACCTTCGAGTACGGCACGCGGCAACGCGGGATAAACGCTGGGGCCGTGCATTTGTGGGTTGAGTTGACCGCTGACCGCCAGCACCGAATCACGCACCGCCTCGGCCTCCAAGCGCCGCTGTCGCCAGAGAGTGCTGGACCTCGTCCCTCGGCCCACCTTACCCGTCGCGCTGGAAGTTTGGTAGGTGCTTGATAAGACCAGCAGACGGTGAATCGGCTTGAGTCGCCAACCCTCGGCAACGAAGCGAGCGGCCAACCAGTCGAGCAATGCCGGATGCGACGGCGGTTCGCCCATGAGACCGAAATCGTTGCCGGTGGCCGCCAATCCCTTGCCGAAGTGCTGCATCCACACGCGATTGACCATGACCCGCGCCGTCAGTGGATTGGCTTTGTCCGTCAGCCAGCGAGCCAACCAGAGACGCCGGCCGGTCGAGTGAGCCAACGCCGTTGGCCCCGGCGTTTGCCGGTGAACCAGCACGGCCGGCAGTCCCGGCGTCACTTCCTCCGCCTCCAGATTCGGATTGCCGCGCTTGAGGAGGTGCGTCACCGGCGCCGTTGATCCGCCCTCGTACCAGATATACGCCTTGGGTGCTTCTTGGCCGTGCTGCTTCCATGCCGCCTTTTCCTCATCCGTGCCAATGGCCCATTCGAGTTCCTTGCGGCCGATGCGCGGGCGCTTGAGGGGCTGAAAGACGGCGAGCATGCGGTAGTAGTCGGCCTGGCTGAACGGCTCGAACTTGTGATTGTGACAACGCGCGCAACGGATCGTTAGGCCGAGGAACGCGGTGGCGGTGACGCCCAGCACATCATCGAGTTGGTCGTAGCGATCCACGGCGGGATTGGCCGGCTCGTCATCCCAGGTTCCCAGGCGTAGAAACGTGGTCGCGATTTGTGTCTGAGAGTTCCAGTCCGGCAGTTCATCGCCGGCGATCTGCTCCTGGACGAAGCGATCGTAGGATTTGTCCTCGTTGAAGGCATCAAGGACGTAATCGCGATAGCGCCAGGCGCTCGGTTTGGTCCCATCACGCTCGTAGCCGTTGCTCTCGGCGTAGCGCACCACATCGAGCCAGTGGCGTCCCCAGCGTTCGCCGTATTCGGGCCGAGCCAGCAGCCGATCGACCACCTTCGGGAACGCCTCGGGGGAGTTGTCAGCGAGGAAGGCTCGCTGTTCGGCCGGCGTCGGCGGCAGACCGATGAGATCGAGATGGACTCGGCGCAGCAACGTGCGTTTATCGGCGAAGGGGGCCGGACGCAATCCGGCGGCTTCGAGACGTGCCAACACGAACGCATCAATGGGCGAGCGAATCCAAGCGCGATCATGGACGGCGGGAATCGCCGGTTGGTGGACGGGTTGGAAGGCCCAGTGATCTTTGCCGCGCTCGGCGAGGGATTTACCGGCGTAGAGCGTGCCGTGCATCGTTTGCCCGAGGCTGCCAACGAGGACAAGCTGAATGAGACCGATGGTGATGCGTCGGAGCGTCACGGTCGAATCCTCCTGACAGAATGCGAATGCGCGGCGAATTATCTCGGCAAGTAAGTGCATCGTAACCGCACGAGGAAGCGACCGGCAAGCAGAAATACGGGATGTCGATGAAGATTGGGGGCGCAATGGCAAATCGTTGCAGTTCTCCCTACCTTGAGTGTACGCGGATCATTTTGGAGTCGTCTCCGACACAACGGCGGCGTTTGTTGCACCGTGTTTCCCTCACCTGGAGGTCACGCCCGTATGAGCGGTTTATTCGATCGGGATTCGATTTTGGGATCGCGCTTCGTGATGATTCTTGGTGCCATCCTCGGCGTCGTACTCTTGCTTGCGGCCATCGGAATCCTGTTTTGGGTCGAGCATCGCGCCATTCTCACTGCCGCGAGCCTCGCCGAAGGTTCGGGAAAAGTGGTAAGCATTCAACCCGACAAGGTTGATCCGGCCAACGACGGCAAACTCGTCCACCTGACCGGCGAGGCGGTCACAAGCGACACGGTCGCCGATCCGCAACTTGGCATCTCGGCCAAGGCTCTCCGCCTCGCCCGTGAAGTCGAGGTTTATCAATGGAAGGAAACCAAGACCGAGAAGAAATCGGGGAAGGATAAGACGGTCACCTACGAATACACGCAAATCTGGTCCAACAAGAAGCCGCCTTCCTCCTTCGCGTTTCACACCCCGACCGGCCACACGAATCCATCGGACAAACCTTTTGTCGATGAGAAATTCAAGGCCGCCGAGGTCAAGGTGGGCGCGTTCACACTCACGCCGAGCCAGGTGGATCACATCCCACCGGAAGAGGCGCTGCCGGTGACGGAGGACGTGCTCGCCAAACTTCCTGCGGAACGGAAGGCCGAAGCGAAGATCACAGCGGACGGCTTGCTGTTTGTGGGGGCCAATCTGGGCGGCAATCCAGACGCTCCAAAGGTCGGTGATGCACGCATTCGTTACAAGATCGCCAAACCGCAGACCGTCACCGTCGTCGCCAAGCAGACGGGCAACACCTTCGCACCGTATCCCTCCGCGGCCGGCTCCGAGATCGATCTGGTCAAACCCGGCCAGCACAACGCCAAAACGATGTTCGAGTCCGCGCAATCCTCGAACCGGCTCCTCAACTGGGTGCTGCGTGTGGTCAGTCTCTTCCTGGTGGCGCTGGGGCTTTTCCTGGTGCTTCGACCCGTTGCCAGCGCGGCTTCGGGCGCGCTGCCTGAAGGCATTGGCTTCAACCTCGGCGTTGCCGTCTTCGCGATTCTCGCCGCCTTGCCTGTGGTACTCGTTGTGATTGGCGCGCGCTGGACCGTCCAGCAACCGGCCATCGGCAGTGGTTTGATGATCGCCGGCCTGCTCGTGTTGGGCGGCTTGATCCTCGTGGCACGTAGCGGCAAACTGAGCCTATTCGGCGGCGGCAGCAAATGGACGCAGGAAGAACGCGACCACTTGCGGCGTATCGCGCTCGATCCAGAGAACCCGCAACCGCGTCTGGAATTCGCCGATGTGCTGGAAAAGAAGGGTAATCCCTTGGGCGAATTCATCCGCGTCAGTCACGAACTGGACGCCATCCCCGAGGGAGACGAGCGCCGAGAAGAGCGCGATAACCGTTGGAGCGAGCTACTGCAAACGCATGGTCCAACGTGGTTCCAACCGTTGCGCCGGCTTCGTCTGGAGCCAAAGATCGTCGGCACCTTCTTCCCGTCCTTGTGGATGCACAACGGCATCATTGATGAAGTGCTGATCGATCTGCCTGGCATTTTGCCGGAAAAAGCCGCTCAACTCTTCGAGGCCGTTCCGGGGTTGCGCGTACTTGAGTTCCATAACATCCGCACGGAGCCGGGCGTTGGCGGATGGAAGGACACACACTATGACCCCGATGTGAAGGCCATCGTGCGCGTACCGTACCTGGAACAAATCGGCGTCATCAAGATGTCTTCGCTTGGCCTGAAGACGGAGGACCTGGAAGCGATCGCCTCCTCGCCGTATCTGAAGAATCTCACCGAGTTGGATTTCAGCTACAACGAGGTCGGTCCCGAAGGGGCCAGCGCAATCGCTCAATCGTCCACCTTGAAGCGCCTGCGTGTGTTGGAACTGCGCTCCTGCGGCGTGGGTGAGGAAGGAGCGATCGCGCTGGCTGGGGCGCCTGGCCTGGCCCAACTCACCACGCTTATTCTGGGAGCCAACGCGATTGGACCGCGCGGAGCCTCCGCCTTGGCCGCGTCCGTCCATTTGAAGAACCTTCAGACGTTGGCCCTGGACGATGACGTGATCGGTGAGGCCGGTGCGCGGGCAGTGGCCGCCTCGCCTCACTTCCGGGAGTTGACCTTCCTCGATCTCAGCGGTAACGAGATTGGGCCGGAGGGCGCGCAGCTCTTGGCCGGCTCCGCAAATCTGGCCAAGTTGACGACGTTGAAGCTCAATACCAATCGCATCGGCGGAACCGGCCTACGTTTTCTCGCAGCCTCACCCCATCTCGGCCAGTTGAAGGTTTTGGAACTTCAATCCAACGAGATCGACAACGAGGGAGCGATCGCGCTGGCGGCGTCCGGCGTGATCCGCCGCTTGGAGGAGCTATCGCTGGCCTACAACAACATCGGCGATGACGGTTTCAAAGCATTGGCGGCTTGGCCGGGTCTGGCGCGCGTGCAGAAGTTGAATTTGCGCGAGAACAAGGCCGGATGGTCGGGCGTCAAAGCGCTCGCGTCCTCGCCGCATTTGGTGGGGCTGAAAGAACTTGACCTGAGTAAAAACGACATCGGCCTCGCTGGCGCTCAAGCTCTCGCCGGTTCTCCTGTACTCCGGACGCTTAAATATCTGTGGTTACACGAGGCGGGGCTTACGAAGGATGCGGAGGAACTCTTGCGGGAACGCTTTGGCGAGGTGGTGCAATTGTCGTAGGGGGCACGAACCTTTTGACCAGCCCGCAGCGCCAGCAAGGGAACCCTTGCTGGCGCTGCGGGCTGGTCAAAAGGTTCGTGCCACTTCATAGCACTAACGCGGATCATCACAGGAATCGCGCTGCCCATAGACCCGCGAAGTTACACGCGCCCACGAGTAAAACTTACACACTCACGGAAAGCATCCTTTCAATTCAGACTCTTCGTAATTTCCTCAAAACCTATCGAGGCAATACTTTGCGGTCCATTTCATCCGATAGTCGCTTTCACTGGCACGGCAGTTGCATTTATATTTCATCGTTGTTAACTCGAACACCCGTCGGGCTGTTTCCCGCGGCCCGCTCACACGCCTACGACCCATATCCCCCAACACTTCCCCACGAGCCGGTGACGAAAGTCACCGGCTTCTGGTCTTTTTAGGGGCTGTAATCGCATGCGGTAGGTCCGGCGAGCCGAGCCGGACTTTGACTCCACAAGTGCCGCTCGGCTCGCGGCACCTACTGGCGGTAGGTCCGGCGAGCCGAGCCGGACTGCAAGTGCCGCGGCATCACGAACTCGCGTCACCAAGGATGCGGCCCAGTTCACGCAAATCGAGGTTGCCGCCGGACAGCACGCCAACGACGGTCTTGCCGGCGAGTTGCTCACGCATCTGGAGTGCCGCCGCCGTCGAGGCGGCCCCGGCACCCTCGGCGAGATTGTGCGTCACGCGCAGCAAGAGACGGATTGCCTCGCGCAACTCGTCGTCACCGACAAGCATCATGTCATGAACATATCGACGCATAATCTCCAGTGTCATTTCCGCCGGCATGCGCGTGGCCATGCCTTCCGCGAAGGTACGCGGCGTGTCCATCTCGATAGATCGCCCCTCACGCCAGGACAGTGTCACCGCCGGTGCCAGTTCCGATTGCACACCGATGACGCGCGTCGTCGGCTGGCGCGCCGCCGCGACGATCGCCGTGCCGCAAATGCCGCTGCCGAGGCCGACGGGCACGAGAATCACATCCGGCTCCGGTAGTTCGTCGAAAATCTCCAGGCCGTAGGTGCCAACACCGGCGATCAAGTCCGGTTCGTTGGCGGAGTGAACATAGCGTAATCCCTCGCGGTCGCGAATGGTTTCACAGTGCGCCCGCGCTTCATCGAAATCGCGGCCATGCTCGATCAGTTCGGCTCCCAGGGCACGCATGGCGGCGATTTTGTCGGGATTGCTTTTCACCGGCACCACCAGCACACAGCGAACACCGAACAGCCGGCATGCGTAAGCCAACGATTGCCCGTGGTTGCCGGTCGTGCAGCCGAGAATGCCACGGTGTTTTTCCTCGTCAGATAGCCGGCTGACGAGGTAGATGCCGCCGCGCACTTTGAACGCGGTGGTGGGTGTGTGGTTCTCGTGCTTGAGAAAATAGCGGCAGCCAAGCAAGTGCGACAACGCCGACCATTCGTACAACGGCGTCGGCTTGAGATAGGCGTGGACCACCGGAGCGGCAGTCAAAACATCGGCATAGGTTGGAACAATCACGCTCTCCCTCCTTTCCGAGCCAGAGTCTATCGGCTCTCAAGCTTAGCGGGAGAGAGGGAGATCCGCAATCGAGGCGGGAGAGGGAATCTGCCTATTGAAGATGCGGATAGGCGTCGATCAATTCCTCCGCGCTGGAGAATTCGTTGATCGGCAATTGCTCCAAAGTTGCGAATACTTCGCTAGGCGCGCCATTTTTCCGCGCGGCATGAACAATATCATCCTTGTGGGCGGGGAAGTGGATGCCGTCAAGGAAACGCAGGATGCTTTCATCAGTCTTTCCACCGGCTAACCGTTCCATAACTCCTCCTTTTACCACCGTAAGCTTTCACGGCCCCCATCTGGGCAGACCTGCTCTACCACCGGAGGTCCAGCGTTTCATTATGCGGCAACTACCATGCCGGCTCTTGTCGGCGCACTTCCGGCATGATGGTTGCATTAACTATTACGCCAAAGCGGGAGACACGGAGAATCAGAGGCGCATTCGATCGCGAATAACAACCCGGACAGAGGAGCATCCAATCATGAGTTCCGTCATGCAACGGCAATCCACTAACCGCCCGATCGAAAACGATCGGAATCCACGGAGACCCATTAGCCCGACCGCGTACGTATTGATGGTGCAGGGGATTTATTATTTGGCGACAGGCATTTGGCCTCTCGTCAGTATTGACACCTTCCAGATGGTTACGGGACCAAAGACGGATCTCTGGCTTGTCGATACGGTCGGCGTTTTAATCGCGGTCATCGCCGTGGTTTTACTCGTAGCGGCTTGGCGTCGCCAGACCATTGGGGAAGTAATCTTGCTGGCTGTGGGCAGCGCACTGGCTCTGATCGGGATCGATGTGATCTTCGTCGCGCAAAAGGTTATCCCGCGCATTTATCTGCTTGATGCTGCCGCGGAAGGCGCTCTCGTTATTGCCTGGATCGCAGCCCTTATCATCGAGGCACGCACGCTCTGGAAGCGATCCGATAGCTGTTTGTGAGCATCGGCGATGTGATAAGGGACAAACCCGCCCCGTCACTTGGTCTTTTGCGTAAACGGGACGAATAGAATGACCTATTAGCCCGGAGCGCCAGCGACGGGACAACTCAACCCCGAGCGCTAGCGACGGGACAACTCAACCCCGGAGCGCCAGCGACGGGACAGCGTACCCCGTCGCTGGCGCTCCGGGCTAGTCGTCAAAAAGTTAGTGTCTCGAAGGCTTTTTCTCCGTATCGCCGATTAGCCAACTTGCAAGGCAGGGAGGGGAGCAGAGGCCCATTCCGTGTCGCTCTCCTCCGTCCGATCGCCCGCCACTAACCACGTCCCATCGCCGCGCAATTGGAGCTGCATATCGTGGTATTCGAGCAGATCTTTTGATCCTACACTGAGGTAGGTCGTCGAAGTACGGGAAAGAAGTTTGAACAGATTATGTATGCGGGCAGCCGGAAGGGCGCTGGTCGCTTCATCCAGAAAGGCAAAGTCCGGCTCGACCAACAAGAGGCGAGCGAAGGCGAGGCTCTGCTGCTCGCCCAGAGAGAGAATACTTGTCCACTCGCGCTGCGGAGTATCCAGACCACCAACGCGCTCCAAGACCGACTCCAGTTGCACGTCACGCAGCACGGCGAGCAATCGCTCGTCGCCGATGACCTCATCGTCCGCAAGGGTATAAAGCAGCTGATCGCGCAAGGAGCCGAGCGTCAGGTAAGGTTGCTGCGGCAAAAACATCATTTGTTCCAACGGCGGACGGAGGATGCGGCCTTGTCCTTCCTTCCATAGTCCCGACATCGCCCGCATGAGCGCGGTTCGACCGGAACCATCGGGACCTGAAATCAACAGACGCTTGCCGCGCGGGACATCGAGCGACAGGTTTTCGATGAGTAACCGGCCATCGTCCGGCGTCGCCAACGTCAATCCTTCAAACGCCACCCGCGTCTCATCCTCCACCACTTCAAGGGGCGACTTCGCGGAGGCCGGTAAGTCTTCGGTCGCCTCATAAAACGCGCCAAGCCGCTCGACGACCGCGGCGAATGTAGTGATGCGCTGAAACTCTTTCACGATGAGCGAGAAGGCGTCCAAAACGAAGTTGAATCCCACTTGCGCCTGCGCCACCTGACCGAACTCGATCTTGTTTTGCATGTACAGCGGCACGGTGATGAGTACCGGAATAAGCTGCGTCATGTAGCCGTACCACGACGTGAAGAAGCCCAGGTTTCGATTGACGCCGATGATCGACCGAAAATTCTCCAGCGCCTTTTGCAGCCGGTTGCACACCCGACCATTCTCCTTGTGTTCACCGCGCAACAGGGCGATCGGGTCGGCATGTTCACGAACGCGGATCAGTTCATAGCGGAAGTCGGCTTCCTTTTTGAACTGCTGTACATCCAGACCAACCAGACGCCGGCCCAACAGGACGGTCATGATCGTGCCGAAGGCCGCGTAGCCGACGGCGCCGACGAGCAGCCAGGCGGTGATCGACCAAAGGACGCCCGCGAAGCCGGCCAGCGCGACCGTGGCATTGACCAAAATAAGGACAATGGAGAGTGTATTCGTGGTGAATGTCTTCACATCCTCGGAAATGCGCTGGTCGGGGTTGTCGAGTTGCCCCGTGATCTTGATGCGGTGATAGGATCGATTGGCCAAGTAGCGGTCGGTGAGATGGCGGGTGAGCCAGCCGCGCCAGCGCAGGCCCAGTATTTCCTCGGTGAAGCGCAGCAGCGTGGCCACCAGCGCCGAAATGGCGAAGACGCCGGCATAGAGCAGAGCGAGATGGCAAACGCGATCCGCCTTGCGTTCCGTGGCGGAGGTGATGAGGTCGCCATAGACGTAACTGTTGCGGATGTCGAGGCCCTTGACGAAGAGGACGAGGAGGAGCAGCACGGAGAAGAGACCGATGCCCCATCGACCGGCACTGGATTGGAAAAAGGGCTTGGCGATAAGGAGGAACCGTGACCAACCGCTGCGGGTTCTCGACTTCATTGGCATCCTCTCCTGGGCCGCTGTGGCCGTGGTGTCGGATCGACCCGTCACCGCCGTCGCGCGAGTACGAAAAGCGGCAGCAATGCCGTCGCCGTGCCCGCGTCCGTGGGAGTGACAGGGCAGATGGTGATAAGAAGCGCGCGAACCCCAGGGCCGATTAGGGAACGAACCGCACGCTCGGAGATTGTCCCCGCTGCATGAAGTGGGAGTTAAGGATTGCCTCTTCTCTCCGGGAGATGGCCGGTTCCGTCGCGGTGTGCGCCGACCACTCCTCGTATCCCTTAAATGGGTTGTCCGCGTAGCGGATATTATTTTAGCAGCTGTTGACGAGCGCGCAAACGGCAGATTTGCTATTTTTGCGAGAGGACTAATAGCTCTTCCTCAACCGTTGACTCGCCGTGCCGCGCCCAATCACCACGACGCGCTCGGGGGAGGTATGGTGATTGCGATCCATCGAAATGGCGGCCACTTCATGCCAGGCGAACGGCAGCGTTGGCCGCGCAGCGCCGTCGCTATCGAAGCAGAAGTAAAAATTCTCGCGCGCCAGCAGATCGGTACCGTTATCCGGCGAGAGCGGATCGATACTCATGCCGTAGTGATAGGCGAACAGTGCATCGATGTGGCCGAGACTGACCAGGCGCTGTCCCTGGGGCAATTGCTCTTTCAGGCGCGCTACCGCCGTCGCCTGGTCCTCACTTCGACGAACGCGGACATTGGTGAGGATGCCGGTGAAGGTCAGAACCATGAAACACGCTGCCGCCAACACCGCCGTGCGGATACGCGATGCCGCTCCGCCTTCGCGGGCCTTAAAGATGAGGACAGCCAAGCCGATAACCGCCAGCGCATACGCCAGGGCGAGGGGCCAGCGTTCCGCCCAAAAACTGTAACGTGGATGGTTTGTCAGGAAGATGCTGGCGAGCATCACCACCACGCCCGCCACGATCATGGAACTGGCGACAAGTAGCGTGAATCGTCGCCAACCCGCCCGCGCCATCGTCGGCAAATCCGCGTGCAGACAGCACTGCACCATCAGGCCAATCAACACCGCCAGGCACGGATACAAGGGAGCGAAGTAGCGCGTTTGACCTTCGGGCGGAATCCAGCAGGTGGGGAAGGAAGTGGCCACGCACAGCGCCATGAACAAGGTTTGAGGGCGAGCTTCGCCCAGGCAGCGGCGAAGATCACGGCTCAGATAGCCGAGCAGGAAGAACGACCACGGCAGGGTGCAACCGAGAACTTCCAGCGGGAAACGCAACAAGTGAACGCTCACGTCCAGCGCTTTCCAGTCGCGGAAACGCATGCTGGTATCGTTGCTGAAGATCGCCCACACGTCCGGCCAACTCGTGCGCGCTGCGCAAGGAATCAGCCAGGCGAAGACGATGGCGACGCCCACGGCGATTCCCGTCAGATGCGCGCGACTGAAAAGACGCCGCCATTGCCCGGTCCACAGCAGATAGGCCACCACGGCGGCGGCGAAATATACGGGAGGTTGCGGTCCCTTACATAAGACGCCCAGGCTGACGCAAATGTAGCTGACGATCCACGTCCCCATGTCCGGCCAACCGCGTACTTGCCCCCAGTGCCACAGCAGGAGCGACGCGCTAACCAGGGCGATGAAGATCATTTCCGTTTCGGCCTGGCAGCCGGTCGTGAACATCTCGCCGAAGGTGACGAAGGCGACGGACGCCGCCAGCGCGGCGACGCGCGACAAGCACGTACGCGCGTATCCGTAAATCAGCAGGGCGGTCAGAAGCATCGCCAACACCGAGGGTAGACGCACCGCCCATGGCGCTTCCGAACCGCAGACAACCCGGCTCGCGGCGATCAGCCAGTTTTGCAGCGGCGGACGACTGAGGAAGGGCTGTCCTTGTTCGCGCGGCACAATCCAGTCGCCGCGCTCCAGCATTTCGAAGGCGACCCGAGCGCGGCGCGATTCCTCGCCGCGCATGGACACGTCACCAATACGTATCAGGTAGGCCGCCAGAACGAGTACGATCAAGACGGCGACTTCCGGCTCGCGCCACCAGGATTTGCGGAGATGCGTTTCCTGTTGTTGGATCAACTGGTTGCTCACGGGCTCTTGCACCCCATACATCCACGGAAGGGCGGCTATCCCCTCATCGGCACCCGTGAGACGATCACTTCGGTGGAACGGAGCATTCAGGGATTTGAGGCAGGGTGCCAAGGTAAACAGCGCTCGTTGGCGCGACGGGGAGGTTTGTAGCGATTTTGCCAGCCCACAGCGCCGGCAAGGGAAACAAAATCCCTTGCTGGCGCTGCGGGCTGACAATTCATTGGGTTAGCGCATCACGGCTTTATCCCGACGACGATGAAACCTGTCAGGGTACAGAACAGTCGTCCCGCCTCGTGGATTTCCTGCAATTGCCGCAGCCATTCCTCGCCTTCGGCCGGCGACAAAACGCCGCCCGTACACGCGCGTTCGACCGTATCGGGACCGACCATCTGCATCGCCACGGGATAGCGCAGCCACAGCGTCGCGGGGGTGATCCGCACGTCTTGCAGTCCGGCCTCGTGAAACAGCGCCGGAATGCGCCGGCCGAGCCAGCCATCGCGGAAGCCGTCACACCAGACCTGAACGATCTTTCGTGTCATCAATTTGCCGGCCATGTCCACGGTGACGGTCTCGAAATCGACCTCGTAGACGAGGACACGCCCGCCAGGGCGGGTGACGCGAATCATCTCACGCAGCGCCTGCGCCGGCGAATCAAGGTGCATGAAGATGCGATCCGCACGGCTGGCGTCGAAATGATTGTCGGCGAAAGCAAGCCGGTGCGCGTCGCCGGCTTGAAATTCGATCGGCAAACCGCAGCCCTCGGCACGCTGCTTCGCCACGGCGATCATGTGTTGGCTGCCATCCACGCCCACGACGCTGCCGTCGGGCACGACCAGACGCGCCAGCGCCCGCGCATCCTCACCGGTGCCGCAACCGACATCAAGGATGCGCTGGCCGGGTTGCACATCGAGTAACGCGAATGTGTGCCGCTTGTACGCCTGAAACGATTCGTCCGCGCCGGCCTCATCAAGGAAGCGGATGTAGTAATCGGGATCGTTCGTTCGATCGACGTTGGTGAAACCGAACAGTTTGTGCTTGTCCATACCAATCAATCGTTGGAGGCGGCGAGGTTCTCGCCAGTTGAAATTCACAGCACAACGGAAGTATTCGTAGGGTGGGCCTCCCGGCCCTCGGCCCCCTACGTATCAAGTTAAGCAGCTGACGGTAGCCCGTTGCGCAGCTGACAAAGAGAAGTCCTTGGTGTTTCATGGGTTTATTCAACCACCCCTGAACCAACGAGGAACTCCCCATGACGATCATAACCCAGATCGCCGACGCCATGCAAACACTCCTCACCACCACGGTCCAACAGGCCGCCCGCGACAGCGGCTTCTACCAACGACGCTCCAAACCTTGACAGCGCCCGCTCCCCGCTTTACTTTCGATGGGTAGGATACCCTGTTTATTTGGACAGACTACCCCGCCTGATGGTGAATGGTTCGCGATCCAAAATCGACTTCCTCTTCGCGCCCGCCCGCGATGTCCGTTGGAGAACCCACATGAAGCAACCCCTCCTCCTCACTGCCACGTCGCTGGCGCTGTTGCTCGGAGGGCTACCGCTGTCCGCCGCGCCCGTGGATTATGTGCGTGAGATCAAGCCACTGCTAACGCACCGCTGCTATGCGTGTCATGGTGCCTTGCAACAAAAAGGTGAACTGCGTCTCGACACCGCCAAGCTCCTGCGTGAAGGCGGCAACAGTGGGCCAGCCGTCATCCCCGGTCAGGGAAGCGAAAGCCTGCTCCTCGCCCATGTCACCGCCAGCCAAGGCAAACGACGTATGCCGCCGGCCAGCGAAGGCGAAGGACTTTCGACCAAAGAGATCACCCTGCTGCGGACCTGGATCGATCAGGGTGCCAGCGGGCCAACCGACGAAAAGCCGGAAACCGATCCGAAAGATCATTGGGCTTTCCGCGCACCCGTTCGCCCCGCGCTTCCCCCTCACCCCCAACCCCTCTCTCCCGAGTACAGGGGAGAGGGGAGCCGATTCCGAACCGGCAATCCCATCGATGCCTTCCTCACAGCCGCGCGCCAAAAGCATGGCCTGACGCCGCAACCGCCAGCCGATCGAGCCACGCTGCTGCGTCGTGTTTATCTCGATCTCATTGGCCTGCCTCCCACGCGAGCCGAGTTGCAAGCCTTCCTGACCGACCCCGCGCCCGATGCCTACGAGAAAGTGGTCGATAAACTGCTGGCGTCGCCGCGCCACGGTGAACGCTGGGGACAGCACTGGATGGACATATGGCGATACTCGGATTGGTGGGGACTTGGCGCGGAGGTGCGCAACAGTCAGAAGCATATGTGGCACTGGCGCGACTGGATTCTCGCCTCCATCAACGCCGACAAGGGGTACGATCAGATGCTCCGCGAGATGTTGGCCGCGGATGAACTGTATCCCAACGATCTCGATCGCCTCCGCGCCACCGGCTTTTTGGCTCGGCAATACTTCAAGTTCAATCGCAACAGTTGGCTGGAAGAGACGGTCGAACACACCGCGAAGGCGTTCCTCGGTCTGACGATGAATTGCGCCAAGTGCCACGATCACAAGTTCGATCCGATTTCGCAGATTGACTATTATCGTTTCCGGGCGTTTTTTGAGCCGTATCAGGTTCGCACCGATGAAGTGCCCGGCGAGATGGACTTCGAGAAGGACGGCATTCCGCGTGCCTTCGATTGCAACCTCGCTGTGCCGACTTATCGTTTCGTCCGGGGCGATGAGAAACGACCGGACAAGAAACGCCCTCTGACTCCGGGTTTGCCGCGACTTCTGGCCTTCGGCCAACTCGATATTCGCCCCGTCGCGCTGCCGTTGGAATCTCATACGCCGGGGTTGCGTCCCTTCGTCTTGGAAAATCATTTGCGTCTGGTCGAGCGACAGATCCAGGTTGCTCGCGAGAAACTTGAGCAGACAAAAAAACTCAAGAAGCCATTCGCGGTGGAGGAGAAATCGTTGGCCGTCGCCGAGACGCAGCTGCCGGCCCTGCGTGCGCGGGCGGCTGCCGATCGCGCACGCCATCAGTCTCCGCCGACTGCGGAGAGCCACAAGTTAGCCCGGCAAGCGGTCATCGCCGAACGAAAGCTGGCTCTGGCGCGTGCCGAGGAAACGCTGGCGATTGCCGAGCGAAACCTGCTCTCGGCGACGGCGGCGAAGAAAGCAGAGTTCGAGAAGAAACGCAATGCCGCCCAGACCGCCGTTGCCACGGCTCGCAAAACGCTCGATGCTCCAGGAGAAACGTATACGCCGCTGCGCGGGGCGCTGAAGACGCTTGAATCGAACATGGAAACGGAAGCGTCGCGCGGCAAGCCGTTCCCGACGACAAGCAGCGGACGCCGTTCGGCGCTGGCGCGCTGGCTGACCGACCGCCGGCATCCGTTGACGGCCCGCGTCGCCGTCAATCATGTGTGGGCGCGTCATTTCGGCGTGCCGCTCGTCGCCACCGTCTTCGACTTCGGTCGCAAGGGTGCGGCTCCCACGCACCCGCAATTGCTCGATTGGCTGGCCGTCGATTTCATGGACAACGGCTGGAGCCTCAAGCGTCTGCATCGCCTCATGGTGACTTCGGAGGCGTATCGGCTCAGTTCCTCCAGCGCCGGCGCGAGTGCCGCCAATCGGAAGGTGGATGCGGAAAATCGCTATTATTGGCGAATGAACGCGAGTCGGATGGAGGCCCAGCTTCTGCGCGATAGTCTGCTGCACCTGGCCGGCGAACTGGACCCGGCGCTGGGCGGACCATCGCTGCATCCGGTGCGGAATGAGGCGTCGCGCCGACGCAGTCTCTACTTCTTCCATTCGCACAACGAGTACAATCGGTTTTTATCGATGTTCGACGATGCCAGTGTGTTGGAGTGCTATCGCCGGGCGCAGAGCATCGTTCCGCAACAGGCGCTCGCTCTGTCCAACAGCCGGCTCGCTCTGGATACGGCCGCTCGCATCAACGCACGCTTACATCAACATCTGGGCACTCTTTCCGACGCCGCGTTTGTGCGTGCGGCGTTCGAGACGGTTTTGTGTGCGACGCCGACCGCCGCCGAGCAGAGCGAGTGCGAGCAAGTGTTGGCGGAGTTGGCCGGCTTGCTGAAGAAACAGGGGCGTCCCGACGCGGTTCGCCGCGCTCGCGGCGATCTCCTTCAGGCGCTGCTGAACCATAACGATTTCATCACCATACGGTAGGCGAAACTCCCATGAGCAAACACCGCAACTGTCCCGGTATCCATCGGCGAACATTCCTCGCGGATATGGGCATGGGTTTCGTTGGCCTGGCCCTGGGCGCGATGCTTCAGCGCGATGGCTACGCTTCCGCCGGTCCCGCGTGGACGCCGCCGGATGGCAAACCTCACCTCACGCCGAAGGCCAAAAACGTCATTTGGCTATTTATGAACGGCGGCGTCTCGCACATGGAGACATTCGACCCCAAGCCGATGCTCACCAAGTACGCCGGCAAAACCATCGCCGAAACGCCCTTCAAGGATGCACAGAATCCCGACAAGCTGAAATTGGCTCGTGTCGTCGTCGTCAACGACGCCAACGGCCAGCAGCGCAATAAACTCTATCCGCTCCAAGTTGGTTTCAAGAAGCGCGGCCAGAGCGGGATCGAGATGAGCGATTGGTGGCCCCACCTGGGCGAATGCGTCGATGACATCGCGTTCGTGCGTTCGGTGTACACCACCGACGACAACCACGGCGCACAGACGCAGTTTCACTCCGGCCGGCACATGCTCGATGGCGAGTTTCCCACCCTGGGCGCGTGGGTTCACTACGGACTCGGCTCGCTCAACGACAATCTGCCGCAGTTCGTGTCGATGGGACGCCGTGAATATTGGAACGCCAAGGATGGCCATTACCTCGGTCCCGCTCACGATGCGGTTCCGCTGCGCATCGACCCGGCCAACCCACTCGACTACGGCAAGCCCGAAGGCGATGTCAGCGCCGCCGAACAGAAGGCCGCCTTCGATCTCGTTGGCCGACTCAATCGCCTGCGCGCGGTCGAGTATCCCGACGATCCGGCGCTGTCCGCGCGCATCCAGTCCTACGAATTGGCCTTCCGCATGCAGAAATCATTGCCGGACGTGCTGAATTTCAAGGATGAAACAGAGAGGACAAAGACGTTATATGGACTGGATCGACCGGAGACGCGCGATTTTGGGATGCAATTGCTGGCCTCGCGTCGCTTGGTGGAGCGCGGCGTGCGTTTCATCCAGATTCAGCACGGTGCCGGCGGCGCCGGCGTCTGGGACGCGCACGGCGGTCTGCGTGCCAACCATGCCCGCAACTGTTTGCAAGTGGATAAGCCGATCGCGGGGCTGCTCAAGGATCTGAAGCGCCGCGGTTTGCTGGACGAAACGCTCGTCGTCTTCGGTACGGAGTTTGGCCGTACACCCGGCACGCAGGGTTCGGATGGCCGCGATCATCACATTTACGGCTTCTCGGTGTGGCTGGCCGGCGGCGGCATCAAGGGCGGCATCGCCCACGGCAAGACCGACGAAATCGGTTTCCACGCGGTCGAGAACCGCCACTACGTCACCGATGTCCACGCCACCATCTTGCGTTTGCTCGGCCTGGACTCGCGCCGCCTGGAAGTGCCCGGCCGCAAGCGTTTGGAGATCGATCACGGCAAGGCCATCGCCGAGATCATGGCTTGACTGCCAGCCCGCAGCGCCAGCAAGGGTACTCTTTCCCTTGCTTGCGCTGCGGGCTGGCATAGTTCTCGCTCATCAATCCTACGAATGCACCTTCAGGAGAATGGTCATGGCAACGCGCTTGTGCTGGTTGGGACATGCCTGCTTGCTTCTGGAGAGCGATGGCACGCGCGTACTGATCGATCCATTCCTCACGGACAATCCGGCCGCCGCGCTGACCGCCGATAAGGTGCCCGCCGACTTCATCCTCGTCTCACACGGTCACGGCGATCACGTTGGCGATACGGTGGCCATCGCCAAGCGCACGGGCGCGCCAGTGATTGCCAACTACGAGATCAGCGAATGGCTTACGAAACAGGGGGTGAGCAAGGTCCACGGCCAGCAGCACGGCGGTGGCCATACGTATCCGTTCGGCTACGTCAAATTGACCTTGGCCTTTCATGGTTCCGTCCTACCCGATGGCACTTACGGCGGCAATCCGTGCGGTTTCCTCATCACCTTCAAGGACGGCACACGCATCTATGACGCGGCGGATACCGGCTTGTTCGGCGATATGCGGTTGATTGGCGAAGAGGACGTGGACCTGGCCATTTTGCCGATTGGCGACAATTATACGATGGGGCCGGATGATGCGCTGCGCGCGGTGAAGTTAATTCAACCGCGGCAGGTGATGCCCATTCATTACAACACCTGGGAATTGATTGCGCAGGATGCCCACGCCTGGGCCGAGCGCGTTCGCCGCGAAACGCAAGCCGAACCCGTCGTACTCAAACCCGGCGAGTGGGTTGAAGTGAAAGCGAAGGCAGCGGGATTAATCGTTTAGCGGCGTTCACCATCCCAGCGCCTTGCGTAATTCATCGAGTCCACCGTGGAGGGCGGCATCGAGAGAGGAATAAGTAGCGCCGGCGTCGAGACGCCGGCCGTTGATGGTTTGCGTAATGCGACAGCCGAATTGTCCCTTCACCGGCACCGCCAATAGGAGATATTGCGGCTCCTTATCGAGATAGACCAGCCACGATTGACCGTCCTTGCTCCCCTGCAAGTGGACGTTGCGCTTGCTGAGCCAATCCGGAGTCGTCACCGTCATCATCATTTCTCCCACATCCCTAGCGGCACTAACGCCCTGAGTAGGTCCCGCTTGCCGAGCGGGACCTTGCCCCAACAGGTCCCGCATGAGGTAGGTCCCGCTTGCCGAGCGGGACCTTGACCCAACAGGTCCCGCTCGGCAAGCGGGACCTACCTCATGCGGTTACAGTCCCTTATTTCTCTCAGCGACATTGTAGAAGCAGCGTAGTGCCCTGTCACTCTGGCAGCGGTTGCCCCTTCGTCTCCGGCGCGAACGGCAACACGGCAAGGCCGAGCAGGAAAATGGCGCACATGGTCACGCCGGCATAGCGCATCGGTTCGGGATAACCACTGTAGACGCGATTTGTCAGCAGGCCCAACAGCGTGGGACCGGTCGCCGCCAGAAAGCGCGCCCCGTTGTAACAGAACGAGGTGCCCGTGCTGCGCAGACGAGTCGGGAACAATTCCGGGAAATAGATGGCATAGCCGCCGAACAGCGCCAACTGGCAGAAGCCCATGATCGGAATCATCCAGAATACATCGGCGATGGTGCGGAAATACAAGAAGGTGAAGGCGGTACTCACGAGGGCGAGTACGAAGGAGATGGCGAAGGTCGGCTTGCGGCCCAGGTGATGCGTGATGCGACTGAAGGCGTAAATGCCGAAGAACGCGCCCACATTCATCATCAGCGAGGTTACGCCCGCCCAGAAACTCACCATGCCATCGACTTCCTTCGCCGAAAGTCCCAATTTCTCGAATTGAGCCCGAAAGACCGTGCGCTGCAAATCAATGCTGAAAAAGCCAATGCCCCACAGACCAATGATGCCGGACGAGGCCAACAGCAGACCGAGTACGGCGTTGCGGCTCCAGCGTGGATTGCCGAACAATTCGCCGAAATAGGCGCGGATGCGCTGGCCTGGACTAATGCCGGCGGCCACGGCTTGCCAGCGTTCCGGTTCCTTGAGGCGGCGCATGATGAGGAGCGTGAGCAGGGCGGGGAAGGTGCCGATGAGGAACATGCCGCGCCAACCGAAATCGCTGCTGAGGTGGCCGTGCTGCGTCAGGTAGCCTTGCAACATGCCGATGAGGGCGGCAATGATGTTGCCGACCGCCGACAGCGCTTGCAGCAAACCCAGCGCGAACGGCCGAGCGCGGTCGGGCATCGCTTCGGCGACCAGCGAAATGCCGACCGCGAATTCGCCGCCCACGCCCAGGCCGGTGAGGAAGCGATAGACCGAAAAATCGAATACAGACGTGGAAAACGCGCTGAGGCCGGTAAAGAGCGAGTAAAGCAAGATGGTTAGCATGAGCGAGCGAACGCGGCCGAGCAAGTCGCCGAGGACGCCGAAGAACAGGCCGCCGGTCCCCCAGCCGATGAGGAAAATCGACGTGGCAAAGCCGGCCTGTTCCGCGACTTCTCCGACGCTCGGCTCGTGGCCCAGTTGGTCGGTAAGCAGTTTGTGGATGGCAGGCTTGCGGGCGATATTGAAGAGTTGCTGATCCATCGTGTCGAACAGCCAACCCAATGAGGCGACCATGAAGACGAACCAGTGATAGCGGTTCATCTCACGCCACCACGGCGCCTTGGGGTCGGCGACATCGAAAGTCTTTTTGTCGGTAGGAAGAGGCGGGTCGGTATAATGCATCTCTGGTTACTCACAGCTGCGGGCGGGTGGGGGCGCACTTTTCTAAGTCTCCCACATATACCGCGTTATCGGCTTCAATGCTAGTATTTCCGCGCGCATTCGTGCCATTCGCGGCTGCTACGCTGAGAGTCTGTCCCGTAAGCCCCTCTCCCCTGTACTCGGGGAGAGGGGTTGGGGTGAGGGGGCAGCAATCCCACACGGGCACTAACTTTTTGGCCAGCCCGCGGCGCCAGCAAGGGGCTTCCCTTGCTGGCGCTGCGGGCCGGCAATTCATTCGGTTAATGCCTCTTCGTCTGCTCTTTCTTCGCTTTCTTCTTCGCCTCAAATTCCTTGATGTACTTCTCCGGCTCATCCTTGAAGGCATCGCGGCAGCCGGAGCAACAAACATAGTACGTCTGCCCCTTGTACACGACGGCCATCGTGCCCAGCCCGCCGCTGACGATACATTCCGGAGCATCATCGCCGCCGGCGAACTCCACGCCCTCCTTGGTCGCGCCCACCTGATAGAGCAGCGCGAATGTCGTGCGCGCCGCCGGTTTCACCTCGTAGCGCAGCAAATATCGATTGAAGTGCAGTACGTTGACGATCAGCCGTTGCGTCTCGTTCTTCTTGTCGTCCTTGCGATCCAACGTCAGACACTTCTTGTTCAAGGTGCCCTCGAAAACAAGCGTTTCCTTGGCCGGCGTTTTGGCGGTGAGCCGGTAATGATCCTTATCGGGAAGATAGCGCAGCTCGGCATGGGTGAAGTATTTGCCCTTATCGATGGCGGCACGCAGATACACATCGTCGCCCTTGAACTGCCATTCCCAGATGATCTTCTCCTGCCAGAAGCCGCGTCGTTGTTCCTCGCGCGTGCCGGTCTTCGGTTCGCCGGTACCGCGCCAGGCACCGATCAAATCGTTCAGCGCTTGCAGCGCCTTCTTCGGACTCTGCCTGACCGGGGCATCGGCCGCGCGCACCGAGACGCCAAGAGGCAGCAGCGAGGACAGACAACATAGAAACAGCACGCGCTTCATGGGTCGCAAGCTCCAGCAACAAGAAGGGGCGTCAACTTCTAGGTTTACCCGTTGACGACGAACCATGCAAAGAAAAAAGCGATCTTGACGCCAAACGCGGCCCCGGTATAACCCGCGTCCATCGCGATGGTCTTATTCCGATTCCGCGTACCGGGCCGGTTCGCCGCTTGCGCGGAACCGATTCGTCTGAGGGGATGGCGATGCTGTTTTGTACCGCCTCATTCATGGGCTTCTTCGCCCTGCTTTTGCTCGTCTACTGGTCGATCCCCTGGCGACGCCCACGGGTTTGGCTCTTGTTGGTCGCCAGCTTCTATTTCTACGCCAGTTGGAACAAATGGCTCGCCATCATCATCTGCATCTCCACCCTGCTCGATTATCTCCTCGCTTTGGGCATCGAGCATTCGGTTGCGAATTGGCGGCGAAAAACGCTGCTTGGGGTCAGTCTGTTCGCCAACCTGGGGCTGCTGTGCTATTTCAAGTACACCAATTTCTTTCTGTTGTCGCTGGATGAAGCGCTCATTGCCTCCGGCGCGCCGACGTGGTTTCGCACCCTGCGCGTGATTCTGCCGATTGGCATTTCCTTCTACACGTTCGAGGCCATCAACTACATGGTGGACGTGTATCGGCGGCGCATGCCGGCCGGGCGCAACTTGGCCGATTTCATGCTGTTCATCCTGTTTTTTCCGCATCTGGTGGCCGGACCGATCGTCCGCGCCCGCGATTTTCTGCCGCAGATCAAACGCCCCAAGCATTGCGATTGGGTGCGTCTGCACCTGGGTTTGCAATACTTCCTCATGGGCTTGTTCAAGAAATTGGCCATCGCCGATCGCATGGCGCTGTACGCCGATCCGGTCTTCGATAGTCCCCTGGACTTTCGCACGGCGGCCGTGTGGATCGCCATGTTCGCTTACGCGCTACAGGTATACTGCGATTTCTCCGGCTACACGGACATGGCCATCGGCACGGCCCACATGCTCGGCTACAAATTGGCCGAGAACTTCAACATGCCGTACCTGGCCGCCAACATCGCCGAGTTCTGGAACCGCTGGCATATCTCGCTCTCAAGTTGGCTGCGCGATTATTTATTCATCCCGCTGGGCGGCAGTCGCGGCGGAGCATGGAAGACCAATCGCAATTTGCTTATCACGATGACACTGTGCGGCCTGTGGCACGGAGCGGCCTGGACGTATGTGGGTTTCGGCGCCATCCAGGGCTTGATGCTCATCACGCAGCGCCTCTTCCATCGCTGGTGCAAGGGGCAACCGCGGCTCGACGGTATCTTGCAATCGCTTCCGGGCACCGTGTTTCGCATCGCCTTCACGTTCGTTTGTTTCTGCGTCAGCCTGGTCGTCTTCAGGGCACCGAGTTTCGGCCATGCCTTCGAGATGTACACGCGCATGCTGATTCCCGCGCCGGGGGTGCCGGGCACCCCCGTGCCGGAGTTTGGCTTCTGGCTGACGGTGGCCGTGATGCTGGCGGCTCATCTGCTGGGCAAGAGCGGCGTATGGATTCGGCCGACTCTGCGTCTTTCCGCGCCGGTGCTGGGTTGCAGTTACGCGCTCGTGCTTGGGTTGGCCCTCGTGCTGGCGCCGCAAGGAGGCAAGGCGTTCATTTATTTCAATTTTTGACGCCTCACTAGCCCGGAGCGCCAGCAACGGGAGGCAAGACCCCGTCGCTGGCGCTCCGGGCTAGTAGCGTGGATAAAAACATAACCAGGATAGGTAATGTCAAGTATATTCTTGTTGCCCGCCGGCAAAGGAAGACGAGTTATCGTCTGGAGCCTGCTGTGTTTCGCGGCGAGTCAGGTGGCTCTGTCGATGTATCTCGATTACCGCCGTCCCGAGATACGCGATCCCCTGTACGGATACCGTCTCCGTTCGCTGCGTGCGCGGCTGGCCGAATCGCCCAAGGCACCGTTGTTTCTCGCTCTGGGCAGCTCGCGCATCAAGTACAGCCTGTGGCCGGCTCTTATGAAGGTACACTCCGCTGATGGCGTGCCCGCGCCGGTGGTCTACAACTTCGGCATCAACGGCATGGGCAACATCCGCGAATTGATGTATTTTCGCCGCTTGTTGGCGGACGGCATTCGCCCCGAATGGTTGCTGTTGGAAGTGTGGCCGCCGTTGTGGACGCAGTCCGGCATCTTCGAGGAAACGCGCATGGTGCTGGGCGAGGACGATCAGCACTGGGGTGATATGCCCTTGCTGATTCGCTATTTTTCCGGCAAACCCGATGTCGTGAAGCAAGGCGTGCGGCGGAGCCTGCTGCCCATCACCGATTATCGCGGCAGTCTCATCCAGGCCACCCTTCGGAGCTTGTTGCCGCGCGAGCAGGTCAGCGAGACGAATCGGCATCTGGCCGACTGGATTCCCTTCGACAACACGGGCTGGTTCCGTGTGCCGTGGCAGCGCAACACACCGGAAGAAAAACGCATCGCCCTCGAACACGGTGCCGAAGAAATGAAGCCGCTGGTGACGCCCTTGCGCATCGATCCGCGCAGCGACGCCGCGCTGCGCGAACTACTCGACGAATGCCGCACGCGCGGCATCAAGGTTGCCCTGATATGGATGCCGGAACACAGTCTGACACGCGGTTGGTATCCGCCGCAGGCTCGCGCCCTGGCTCATCAATATCTCGATCAACTCAAGCAGGAATATCAGGTGCCGATCGTGGACACGCGCGAATGGGTGCGTGACGAGCATTTCGTGGATTATTGTCACGTTGGTTCACAGGGCGTCGCTCCGTTTTCGGAGCGACTGGGCCGAGATGTTATAGAGCCTATTGCGGAGGGTAAAAATCTTAATACTGAGGTGCTTTTTCAAGAAGACGGCCGTTGACGGCCTCCGCGTCCAAGCCTTTCGGTGAAGGGAAGAAAAGAGGACGCAACTCACCGCGCAGAGATGAAAGGAGTCGCGTCGCCTTTTCTCTTTCTCAGTCATCTTTGAGACAAAATCCAGTAATCTTCAGCTTCCCGGATTGGTTGCTTCCCGCAAATGTTGCCCCATCGGCGGAGATCCGAAGGGTATCTATCCAAGCGCCTCCGGGAGCCTTTGGGTCAGGGTATCCGATAATTAACACACCCTTGCCATAAGTCCAAGTAATCGCATTGTCGATCCCGAAGACTTTCCCATTCGAGTACAGATTCCTAAAATCGAGATGCCTTCCGTTTACGAAGTATCTCACCCGGGCGATTACTCGGACAGCGAGGAGATTCTTCAGGTGTGCCCGCAAGTCAGCAACCATACTCTCGTTTTTTGCTTTCAGTTGCGCGTCGATCAGGGAATTGTAGGCGCGGCGAAGTTTGGTCTCTGCGGTGTTCGTTGAGACGAAATATTTGGCGAGGTAGGGCCGCATGGGTTCGGACCAGGGGATCATTCCACCGTTTTCAAACCGCTTCTTCTCTTCTTTGACCGCATCGATCAGCTTGAGGCGCTGCTCGGTCGATCCCTTGCTTTTCGCCAACCGATCCAGGGCCGCATCGAACTCCGCGAGGAGTTTCGCGCGTGCGTCCTCACGGGATTTCTCGAACGCCTTCGTAGCCTTGGCTTCGGGAGTAAGTTTATCCTCCGGGAGTCGGGAAGGCGACACCTGCTTTGGCGACTCGGGTGGAGTTGCTTTCGCCGGCAGTTCCTTGACCTCGATTTTGCGGAACTTGACGACGGAGGCAGGGCCGTGCTGCTGCAAGGCGAAGTGGCCTTTCTTGTGGCGCGAATCATGTGTGTCCACCACCATCTTGTCGTTGACCTTGATGGTGATATGATCCCCTTCGGCGATCACCTCCTGGGTGAACCACTCGCCGGGTTTGTGCAGTTGTTCCGCTACCTTGACGATGCTGTAGAGGCTGCCGGTCTTCTGTGGATTAGCGGAGTTGGCGTCGATCTGGGCCAAGTAGCCCATGGGGAAGCCAGCGCCAAACGCACTACGGAAATACTGGCCGCTGTTGCCGCCGTCATTAATCATGGCCTCAACGCGGAAGTGGAAGTTCTCGTAGTCGCCGCGCTCACTGAAGAGATGGCCCAGTTTCCCGCTGCCGATCAGGATGCCGTCCTTGACCTCCCACTTTGCGTTGTCACGGGAGTGCGATTTCCAGCCGGTTAGATCCTTGCCGTTGAACAGTGGCACGAATCCATCCTTGGCCGCTGGCACCTCTGGGGGCTGCACGGGCGGCTTCGACGCAACCGGCGCGGGCGGGTTTTCCACTGGCTTCGGCGTCTCGTGTGAAGCGATGTTGCCCTGGTCTTTCACGATCTCCGGCTTCGCTTCGCTCTTCTCTCCGGGCAAATCGGGCAACCCCTGCAACAGCACTTTGCCATCCGGGTCCGTCACCTTGATGTTGCGGAAGGCGAATTTTGAAGAGTTGACGTGGAGACCGACGAAGCCTTTTGAGTGCGTTTCGTCTAGCTTGTCGAACATCAACTCACCATCAACATAGATGCGGATGCGCGAACCGCGAACCACGGCGCGGAGAGTATACCACCGATCATTCTCGATTAACGGCACCTCGCGTTGCTCTATGGAATAGCGGTGATTCCGAGCGGTTTCCAAGGTAACGAATTTGCTGCCCTTGCCCAAGCTGACGCAGTAAGCGTTCCCCCAACTCGAGTTGCGAAACCAAAGCGCGCAGTGCGCCGGTCGCGCCAGTCGGTTCACGTCTACCGTGAAGTCGTAATCGCGCCAATCCTTGTCTCCGAAATACATATTGGGATACGATCGGTTTCCCCAAGGGTGATCGACGACTACCATGTCGTCCTCAATCCGCCACGGCCCGACGATTTCTTTGTGGACGGCAAACCTAACCATCGGCTTCGGCGTGTCGCCCGCGACTTGCGGATCAGGGGTCGCGGACGCTACGGGAGACGGGACCACGGCGCCATCCTTCCGCTGCCCGTCTCCATCGGGTTGCTCCTCCTTCGAGTCCGGTGCCTTTTGCAACTTGTCGGGGCGTTGCGGCGGTTTCTCAAGGTTATTTTGTGCGGTTCGTGTCTCGTCCTTCGGTTTCTCCGGCTCATTCCAAAGTGGCAGGGCGAAAATACCGCCGACCAGCACCAGCGCCGCCACGGCCGCGCCCAAGACCCAGCGTGACAGGCCACCCTTGCGCCGCCGGCGCGACCGCGCCTTGTCCTCGCCCTCGAAGTCCCACTCCGGCCCTGCTACGGCAGCCTCGGCAGCCGGTTGCGCCTCGATGACCGGCTGCACTACAGCCACCTTGACGGCCGTTCGCTTCGGCGTCGCTGGTTTTGCGGCTGAGCCAACATGCAACTCCGGCAGCACTTCCTCCAGCAGCGGCACCGACTCCAATCGACCCTTCAGCGCGTCGAGCGTTTGCCCCGCCAAACGCGACGCCCGCGCGTCCGCGAGTTTCAACAGTTCGTAGAACAGCGGCGACTTGACGGGTGCCCGTAAGTCCGCCTCACGGAACAGTAGATTGTCGCCACTGTCGTACTTCTCCCATAGGGCGCGACCGCCGACCTTGACGGCGTGCAGAACCGTGGCGACCAGCAGCAGGGGGAAGCGGTCCACCTCCAGGCTATACGTCCGCTCCGTCATCCGCTGAGGGTGTTGGTAGCAGGGATGGCCGACCTCGCCGGAGTCGCCACCGGCCAACGCGGGCACGAACATGCCATCGTAATCGACCAGCTTGACGGCCAGCGAGTTGGACGTGCCGCTGGGCACCAAGAGGACGTTGCCATGTTGTAAATCAGCGTGGGCGACTCCAACGCCGCGCAGCCGTGCCGCCATGCGCACCCAGATTTGCAGCAAGGCTTCCAGCATGGCCGGTTTGTCGGCATATTGACGGACGAACTCGTTGAGGGTCAACCCCTCGACCCATTGCATCTTGAGGACGGGATACCACTGGCCGCGAACGCGGAGGCCCTGCTCCAGAAAGGTGAAGTCCACGGTGAACGGCAGGTTGGCGTCCTGAAGATGGCGGCTGATGGCGGCGTAGCGTTCGCGCAGTCCGGCCACCTCGCGGGTGAAGCACTTGACGGCCCAGTGACCGCCGTTGGCCGAGCGAAACTCGTAGACATCGGCAAAATTGCCGGAGCGAGGGATGGGGATGTCCAGCGCGTTGAGGACGGGATCGGCGTTGCGCAGTTCGTCATCGCTGAAGCTGGTCCGTGGGTTTTGAATGGCTTCGTTGTAATCCTGCGACAATGGCCAACTCATGGCTGGGCACCTTCCATAAGGAGATCGATGAAGAACCAACGTCACGTCGTTGCCGATTCAAAAATCGTTCGCGCAGTTTATCGCCTCTCACTCTGATGAGCCACAAAGTTCCTCGATCCTTACGAAATTTTCACTAATGAGAGCCTGGAAGATCATCACCCATATTGGGTGAGCGATGGATCGAATTCAGGCTCATCCTGCCGGTGAAACATTCAGTAACTCATTGCCGAGCCGCACCACTTCCGAGGGCAGCGGCATATTGCGAAAGCGATGAATCCCCGCCGGGAAGTCTTCCAGTTCGGCCTCGTCAATATGCAGTTGATCGGACACCGCCAGCAAAAACGGCTCCATCACATGCTGGCGCAGGCGGGCGAGATACTGTTCCGCGCTATATTGTCCGCGGCGCAAGCGCGTCAATCCACGTTGGCCGCCATCGCCGCAATCGCTAACCTGGAGAGGGACATGATGTTGGCGGAAGAATCGAGCTAGGCCGAGCAAGGGAGAGAACGAAAGATGAAACTCAAGGTTGTCATCCATGCCGGTGAGTCGCCCGGTCGTCGTTGTCGCGCTGAAGTGCCCGTGTTGCCAGGTTGTGTCTCCGAGGGGGACACGCCGGAAGAAGCGCTGGCCAATATCCGCGCGGCGATCGCTTCCTACTTCGATGCCACCAATCCACCGCGCGGCGATGCCGACCGTGTGGAGGAAATCGAGTTGAACATGCGTCCAGACGAGTTCCTGGAGGCTCCCGCCGACGAAGCGGAGGCCGGTCCCGAAACGCCTTCGCAGCCGTCGGCCCTACGTCGTTTTCTGATGGAACGGGGCCGCCATGAGACCGCCGCCCTCGTCGCGCTGACGGCAGGATTGTTCGGCGCGTTGGCCTGTGGCGCGCTGGCCTTGACTCCTCTCTGGATTGGCTTTCTGATCGGCTACCTGACGATGGCCAGCTTCGCCGCGCTGATCTGCACGGTGGACCCGTGATGGGCCTCCTCAACTGGCTGCGCAACCTGTGGTTCACGCTGCTGGCCTCGACACGCTACGCGGCAATTGGCGGCACGGCTGGCGCCCTCCTCGGACTGCTGGCTCTCTGGCTGGATCGCAACCCCTACACGGCCTTCTTCCTCGGCGCTTGTCTGCCGCTAGGACCATTCTACTTCTGGTTCAGTTCCGCCCGGCAGATCGAGAAACAACTGGCCACCCTGCGGCAATGGCACGCCCGGAAGCTCATTAGCCAGGATGAATACGATGAGCTGCGCGGCAAAGCCTTGCGCTGGTATGCGGAACGATTGTATGGAGTACAAGCATCGGCCAGCCGGTACCAAAAACCGAAAAGAGGTGCCGCGCCTTGATCCGCCGGCA
>Ga0134126_10000254_pt1 | contig 68896 bp, 55 predicted proteins | sample KB31752_FD_96881 | JGI IMG/M metagenome (GOLD analysis project Ga0134126, IMG submission 96881) | Terrestrial soil microbial communities with excess Nitrogen fertilizer from Kellogg Biological Station, Michigan, USA - KB3-175-2 | ecosystem: Environmental > Terrestrial > Soil > Unclassified ...
CCCCCCCCCCCCCGGCCCATCGTCAATCACTGAATTCACCTGTCAGTCAGGGAGATACGCAAAACAAGGGTGTGAATTCGTTGCGATTTTTCGAAAAACAGCCGCGAGGGTCACCTGCGCATCGATATTTTGAAAAAAGCAAGTCCGGCAGTCACGGCCTCGAACACCGCCATGCGATAGTGCTCGCCAGCCCAAAGCTCCCGCTTGGGCGGCAGCAGATGACCCAAATCATCGGGAAACTTGTCCGCGACTGCGGCCGCGAGTGCGTCCCTTGTGCGCATTCCATCACCGAAGAATACTTTTCTAATTTCACTTCGCGGAATGGATACAGCGCTCACATTAGCTTTCCCGGCCAGAGCAAGGATGCGTTTGGCAAGGGAACGGATACGCGCCGAGCGCCGTGAATCGTCAGCCCCGGCATCCTCAATCACCAGCGCATCCGGCCTATATTTATCAATTAACTTTTTGATTTCGGCCGCCCCGTTCGCGTTCTTGTCGCCTTCGGTGCCTTTTAGGCCAAAGTCCGCAAGTGTATCTTTGCCGTCCATCAAGACAAATCCAACGCCCCAGCGGGAGAGGGCGACGGCTAAGATCAAATTGTAGGGGGTGTCATATTGCATGTTGAGAATCATTAGTTACTAAGCTCCGCCAGATCGGCGAGAGCGCTCCGCCTCCGCGCGGCCTGCGGGCCGGTGGCATTGTCGATCTGTTGGAGGAGAGCCCTCGCCCGTTTTGCCACCTTCTTTTCCGCCTCTCGATACATCCCACTGAAAAGCTCGCTCGTGGAGCGTTTCATAATGACTTCGTATGCGAGCGCCGTTTCAAGAGGCGGAACGCGGCCAAAGCTCTCATATCGGGAAACTTGCGTGCCTTCCTGATTGCCTAGGAGAAAAGCCACATCGTCCTGGAATAATGCCAGGCGTTTTCTATTGGCTTTCAAATGATGTGGAAGCTGTGGCGAAGGCATGGGTGTTTCAGCGCAAAAACCAACGTGGGCTTTGGATGCACACTATCGGACAGCGACAAATATTGAAGGGATGGGGACTTGCCGCTTGCGGCAAGTTTCACGAAAAAACCGGCCTCTTTCGGTCGGCGCGTGAGAGTATTAAACCATATTTGTTAATTTCTGTCAAAGTGTGGGGTTGCCGCTATCGGCAGACGCACGCGCCTACTTCGACCTATATATTTATATAGAGTGACAGGATGAAACTCAGTCAGAAAGCCATTGATGAATTCAAAGGCATCTACCGCGCCGAGTTCGGCAAAGAGATTACTGATGACGAAGCGCAGCGGATGGGCTGGAATGTTCTTAGGGTTTTCAAAGTGCTCCTCGATCCTTCCCGTCCATTGCCGCCGTCCGACCAAATTGACACAATTTAATGGCGGGTTACGATCCACCAAGAGGCCGATTATCCCTTTAACTCCACTCAATATGCTCATCCATTTCATGTATTGCAGGAAATCATCCGAAGACGAGGACCGTCAGGTGATTTCCAATCAGTCACAAGAAGACGCCCTTGAACCGATCGCCATACGCGACCGGCTTACCCTCCGTGACCGGATACGTGAGGAAGCCTCGGCAAAAATGAGCGGCACGCGTCCGAGCTTTAACGCGATGGTGAAGCGTATCAAAAAGGGAGAGGCTAACGCCATCTTGTGCTGGCACTTGAATCGCCTCTCCCGAAATGCTGGCGATGCGGCCAGCCTCATTGAGCTTATGGATCAGGGCAAGCTCGTCGAGATACGCACGCCAAGCCAGACGTTCAGAAACATTCCGAACGACAAGTTTCTGGTGTCGCTGTTTTGCAGCCAGGCGAAGCTCGAAAACGACAACAAAAGCGAGGACGTGAAGCGCGGATTGGAGAAAAAAGCTAAATTAGGTTTTTATCCCGGCGTCGCGCCGCTCGGATATTTGAACGACAAGAGCAAGAATCGAGGCGAGCGCGACCTTTACAACGATCCCGACCGCTTTGAACTTGTGAAGAAAATGTGGCGAATGCTTTTGGCCCGCACGCATACGCCGCCGCAGATTTTGAAAATCGCCAACGAGGAATGGGGCTTCCGCACTCGCAAGACTAAAAAGACGGGCGGCAAACCGTTGAGCATTTCCGGCCTGTATCACATTTTTCACAATCCCATTTACTACGGCTGGTATGAATACCCCGTCGGGAGCGGCAAATGGTATGAGGGCAAGCACGAGCCAATGGTGACGAGAGAGGAATTTGAGGAAGTCCAGATCATCCTGGGCCGGAATGGAAATACACGCCCAAGTCGGCCGCTCGTATTTCCATACACCGGCCTCATCCAGTGCGGCAATTGTTACGGGATGATCACTGCGGAGGAAAAGCATCATGTGCGATGCACGGCCTGCCGCCACAAATTCGCGTGCGGACACCGCAGCGAGTGCCCACGATGCAAGACCGCCATTTCCGCCATGTCGGCTCCGCGCTTACGCCACTACGTTTATTACCACTGCGCACGGCGCAAAACGGAGTGTCAGCAACCGAGCATCGAAATCAGGGACCTTGAACGGCAAATTCAAGTTGAATTGAAGCAGCTCCATATTTCGGGTGAATTCAAAAGCTGGGCATTCCGCCACGTGCGCGAATTGTATGAGGACGACATCAACACCCTCACACATGCGTCAGCGTCGCGGGAGAAAGCTCTGGCAGACTGTCTCAATCGCATCGACAAACTGGTAGAACTCAAAACGTCGCCGGGAAACGAAGACGGCGGCCTCCTGTCTGACGAAGAATATAGCAGCCGAAGGCGGAAGCTCCTTCAGGAAGCCGCGATGTTGCAGTCCGTGAAAACCGAGAGGCTCAACGCGGAACGCGCTCTGCGAGAATCCGAGGAATTCTTTGAACTTGCCTATTCGGCTCCTAAAAGGTTTGTCAAAGGCGATTTTTGGGCCAAAAAGGAGCTTTTAGCAGGGATCGGATCGAACCTCGCGTTGAGAGACAAAAAGCTCATAATTGAAGCCAATAGTCCGTTCGCTTTTGTCCGGCAATTCAACTCCGATGAAGTTTCAGAAAATGAATTTATCGAACCGGAAAAAAGCCTTGTCGCATCGGGCCAAAAGAACCTGATTGGCTCCGAAAATTCTTCTTTGCTGCGGGACGTGAACAAAGTTCGAACCAACACGTCCAAAGTTAAACTTTTGGTAAGCAAAGTATACCACCACTTCAGAGAGTTGGCGGCACGGGAATCAAATTCGAATAATTGAATTATGCTCAATCACTATATTCAATCGATTCGGATTTTGTAGGGACGTGGACTTGCCAAGAACGGCAAATTTACATTCTGTGATTGGGTGCTTTGATCAGAATATCCTCTTTTTCGTTATTACCCGCATCTTCACCAACACCGATATAAAGACGATCATAGGGAGCCGGACATGGGAGATCGATAGTGATTGTTTGACCCTGGACTTCCTTCAAAATTCCATCTTCGGGCAAGAACGGCTTTCCTTGTGGTCCAACAAACGAGAAGAACAAGACAACTTCGTCGCCCGATCCTGGAGGGTTTAGTATCAGATCCCCCGATTCAATTGCAGCATCAGAAAGGTTGTGCCAATTCTTGATTCGCACGAGAAAAAGATAATTCTGGGGCGGTGTTGGAATTTCTGTGCAAAGAGGAACCGGGTCTTTGCCGGGTTCTTGAGACTTAATTTCAAGTAGATGGTCGTCAAATTTATATGAGACATCAAAGCTCATGCCACCTTCAGGCTTGGTCTTCAAAAAACTTTTCTTTGCGAGGGTTTTCTTATCTTGAACCCACAAATCTCCAGAATATATTTTTGGCTTTCCGGAAAATTTAAAGCATGGACGCTTTTCTGAATCGTAGAAAAATAGAAAGGAACCCAACTGCTTTCCATTTTTGAACATTACATGCTTTTTTAACACAGGTTTGCTCATGCGCCGGATTATACCATCCACAACCTGACTTGCCGCCTCCGGCAACTCCCCACGCCTATGTAATTCGCAAATTTCGGATATCCTCGCTTAGGCACAGTCCATTAAAAGCCGCAGACTGTGTTCACGGTTGCAAACGTGAGCGGGTAAATTGAAAACCGATGCATCACCAGGGCCAGAAGCGCTTCGCCCAAGCTCATTATGAACAAAACCGAAAAAACTTCGATTCCGCCGCTTCCTCCGCATCTCACACTTCACTTGAACCACATCAGTGAACTGATCGACAAGACATATCGTCTCACGGCATATGTCTCAAGGGTCATACGTGACCATGAAGAGGAGGACGGCTGTGCACTCCACGCAATTAACTAGATCGTGATTCGATGCCAGGTCCCCAGCATCCGGAAGGACGCTTATTTGAGCTACTTAATTTTGCTGCGGGACGTGGACAAAGTTCGAACCAAGGCAGACAGGATCAGAGTTTTGGCAAGCAAAGTTTACCACTTCTTTCGAAGCTCAAAAAGTGAAAGACAAGTAGAGAATCAGTCGCGCAATTCCGGCGTGAATTAATTTCAGACCGTGACCAAAGCCACCTAGGTTGCGGCTTCATTCAGCCGCGCTTCAAACCATTCCGCCCACTTGTTCTCGGGAATCTTCGATAGACGCATTATCCGACTGATTGCCTTTTTGCCGTAATGGGCAGGAGTGAATTTGAAATCAAGCATTACGCCTGGTTCGCCGTTATTTTTTAATTTCACCCATGTCCCTTTCGAACCGTCCAAGCCTTCCATGAAATCAAAATTGTGCTCTCTCAAAAAATCGGCCACGTCCTGATATGACCAAAAATACGATTTGTTTGTCATGCCGGTCAGGATATACCAGACAGGCAGAGCACCATAGGCGCGGGGATTTGCCGGAAGCGGCAAGTGTGGACGAATTACAGGCACAAGCCACAAACGAATAACTATTCAGTATAGTTTATTCCCATTCAATGGTCGCAGGAGGCTTGTCTGTTACGTCATAGATGACGCAATCGATTCCAGAAATTGTTTCGATCTCATTTGCAACCTCTCGAACAAATTCCATCGGAAGGTTTGCGTGCCGAGCAGTCATGGCATCAGACGAGCACACCGGCCGCAGGGCAATCGTCTCTCCACCCTTGATGCTTAAAGGCAATAAAATTACCGGGAATTGCCATATCTTCTCATCCAGACCATGTTTTGACACCAGCTTCCGGCAAATTGCATCAGCTTCTCTTAAAATTGATATTCTCGCAGGAGTAATTGTGGCAGGACGAATATGAGCCTGCGTTAATTCTTCTTTGGAAAGATCCGTAACTAAAAAAGCCACTCGATTTGTCCCTCGAACTTCACGAGTGATTCTGAGCGATACCTGCGCGAACGTTTCCAAATCAGCGGCACCTTGAAGAAGAACAAGATTGCTATAACTGCGATGATCTCCTTGAACTCCAACTGTCCTCAAAGGAATCCGCCATACCGTGGTGCCACGCAGTTCACCAACGGAAGAACAATCTGAACAAACAGCGACAGGCAATTCAGAATCGCTACAAAGACAACGGACTGCCAAACCCGGACCCGGAAACGGATTTTTTGCCACTAGGACTTCGGGCAATCCCAATTTGCGGCCAATGGCACGAACTTCATCCTTGTAAAAGTCACTCAGGGGTTCCAGAACCATTCCTTCTTGAATTAGCTTCTCGATTTCCGGGACTCGATTGTGGTGGGTTTTAATCACCGCTGCGTTGTGTTGGCCCGATTCTACGGTGTCTGGATAGATCGTGCCTTGCCCCAACATCCACTTGCCATTTGTTAATCCTATTTCTCGATCAACCTTCTGCTGAATGCTTATAAACGCTTTCCCAATTCTTCTGCGCTTTTCTTCTGGATCGGTAATCCCTTCCACTACATCAAAAAATGTTTTTTCGGCATGCTCGATTCGAAAATTATTCCAGCCTCTTTGCTTGAAAATATCTTTAATCTCATCCCCCTCATTCTTGCGCATGAAGCCAGTGTCTACAAAAACACCCAGAACGCGATCCGGGCCGAGGGCGGCTGTTGTTAATGCGAAGGCAACCGTGGAGTCTACCCCTCCACTAACGAAAAAGAGGACATTTTTGTCACCAACTTTTTTCCTAATCTCCTCATGCAATTGAGGAACCAGTGAGTCGATTTTCCAATTGCGAGAAGCATTGCAAACTTTAAAGACAAAATTCTCTAAGATTTGCTGACCGTGCGCAGTATCGTTTACTTCGGGGTGAAACTGGACGCCAAAAATTTTTCGCTGCGTGTTTGCCATCGCGGCGACTTCGCAATCGCGTGACCGGGCTAAAACTTGAAAACCGGGCGGAACAGAGACAACTTCGTCCCCGTGACTCATCCATACTTTGGTGTGATTCGGCACCCCGCCGAGAATAGTATCCTGACCACTGATATTTAGTATCGCCTCTCCATATTCGGGAGTCTGGCCCGGCTGAACGCGCCCGCCCAGCTTGGACGCCAACAATTGATGTCCATAGCAAATTCCCAAGAGGGGCACACCACTCTCAAAAAGACTGTCAGGAAATTCTGGAGCATCCGCAGCGTATACGCTTCTCGGTCCGCCAGAAAAGATTATCCCGCTGGCGTTCTCCATTTGAGACACCGCGTCTCCAGGTGAAGCAATGCGAGCTTCAACCTGGCATTCTCGAATACGCCTGGCGATCAGGTGGCAATATTGCCCTCCCGCGTTGATCACGAGAATGTAGTTTTCCTTTTTCGTCATCATAGAATTATATCACTTTTCAGGAAAAACGAGAGCGATTACTAAGGTCTCGTTTTCAAAAGCATGTCGTGCCGCTTCCAAGTGCCAATATACGGGTTTGGCTCCGTTATGTTTACGCACTATCAAGCGGTCTTTCACGATCATGTTATCGTCATACGCGCGGCTAACACATTCCGCTCCCCAACTCACATAGCCACAATTTTTATGAGGCCAATCGACAGAGGAGGAAACCACGGGTCTGCCAACAATTCGAACAGCCATTCTTTCGTTCACTAATCGCTCTGGAAGACACCAGAAAAAAACGCAGTCCCACGCCTTCAACTCGACAATTCGAAGTGCTGTTGCGCGAATTGACGTTCGATATTCACGCGCAAGCTGAAACAAAGTATCCATCGACCTTTCCAAACGAGCGATTCTGGAAAGAAAATGATCTCGTGGCATCAACAAATTGGCAGCGAAAAAATTTGAAAGGCGTTCTTCTTCATCCGTGCCTTGTCTTTTGCCCATCACAGCGAGGAAGTCATTTGAATCTGCCGTTGCACGCCTCACGATTTCAATGTGACCAAGCTCGTGACATACAGTGAAACTCTTTCGCTCTGGAGTAGCGCTTCTCTTAACCTGAATAACAAAACGCTTTCCCGCGAGGGCCAGCAACCCGTCACAAGAAATCTCGTTTTCGATTACTCGAATATTCAGCAGTTTGGCGAATTCATACTCGCTCGATTGAAACGGGGGATTTTCTTTTCCCAACTGCTCTAATAGTTGGGAACACACCCGTTCAATGGCAGAGTAAGGGTTGCGTCCGCCCACTTGCTTCCAAAATGAGCGCACAATCGGAGAACTCCACCGCTTTTTCTTGGACTTTACCATTCGTTACTTTACACAGTCGCGCACCAAGCCGCACTTTTCGCCGTCTCCAGTAACAATTTGGTAATTCCCGTAATACCGCAGAATGTTTACGTCATCAGCTAACAAGCGCTGAACCATCGAAAGACATTCGGCTTTATTGCCGAGAGTTTCAAAAATCCATGTTCTCTGTTTGGCATCAAAACATCCTTCCGCCAAACATTGTGAACATTCCAGTTTACTCAAGAAATTCTGAACGCTGATCGCACTCTGAGTTTTGGATTGGTAGGCATAAATAAGCCCTTGTTCCAGTCCCACATTGATGGCAAAGCGATCATTGATCGTCCAATCTTCAAACCGACCATTCGGTGCGGTCCTATGGCGCACTTCGAACTGCAAATTGAAACGAATTTCGCGAAATTTGGTTTGGAAATTTTTCATCTGCGATCCCAAAGGACAATAAAACCAAACCTCCGCCCTCAATGCAATAAATATTTATTCACAAAACCGAAATCCACGCTGCCGACATGCACGGGCAGTGCTCACGCACCCTACTTTTGGCCCTATTTACATGATATGTAGGGGCTGACGCCCTTCAATTTTCCACTTCCTCGGCTTAACCACCGCACCACTAGCTCCCCCAACGTGTCGTCGGCTACCGCCCGACTTAACGCTTTTTCCAGCGGCTATCGGGATGCAGTCCCCCTAACCGGCGTCCAGCACCAAAAAGCGTTAAGTCGGCCGGTATCCGTTTTTATCAAAACGGGCCGACACGTTGGGGGGACTGGTTTCAAGATGAGGCGCTTCGCGCCGAAACAACTGAATCGCTCCGCGACCGCGCGAATACGCGGAATAAACGACGGCCATCACTACCGATACGACTATTGGAAAAAGCGTCCGCGAATGCGGCCAGACTTGCCGGAAGCGGCAAGCCCCCGCGCCTATGGCAACTACTCGTTTGCATATATCCTCGGAATACGCACCGAGATCGGATTTCAAAACCAGTCGCCATTACCTCGCCAGCGTGCCCCCACACACCCTGCCGGCGCCGCTTCGCGGGTGGCCCGCGAAGGTCTAAAGACACGGGACTTTCACACGGTTGCAGAAGTGGCGACTGGTTTTGGAATCAGAACCATGCATCATCATTGGAGAGCGCGAAGGCTGGGGTCATCCCCAGCGCTTTGGCGTATCCAAAGAGGACCAGCGCCAGCATATCTACATCATCGGAAAGACCGGCACTGGCAAAACGACACTTTTGCGCAATTTGATCATCCAGCACATTGCGCTCGGCCACGGCGTGGGTGTCATTGATCCGCACGGTGATCTTGCCGAAGAACTGCTTCGCCATATCCCGCCAAAGCGAGCCGACCATCTGACGTATTTCAATCCCGGCGACTTGGAATATCCCATCGGCATGAATGTGCTCGCCAATGTCGCGCCGGATGACCGGCACCTCGTGGCCTCCGGCGTGGTGAGTGCCTTCAAGGGCATTTGGCGCGATTCGTGGGGACCGCGACTGGAATATATCCTGTATAACTCCGTCGCGGCGTTGCTCGATTGCAAAAATGCCACATTGCTTGGCGTCAACCGAATGCTGGTCGATCCTGTTTTCCGAGCCAAGGTGGTGCGCCAGATCAAAGACCCTTTCATCCGGGCGTTTTGGGCGGAGGAATACGAAGGATACGACGACCGCTTCCGTCGCGAGGCCATCGCGCCGATACAGAACAAGCTCGGCCAATTCCTGTTGAATCCGGTGGTGCGAAACATTCTGGGCCAAGTGCGTGCAAGGGTGAACATCCCATTCATCATGAACAACGAGCGATTGTTCATCGCGAACCTCTCCAAAGGAAAGCTCGGACACGAAAAAGCGAATCTGCTTGGTTCTCTGCTCACGACGCAATTCCAGTTGGCAGCAATGGCGCGTTCCAATCAGGCCGAGCACGAGCGCCGCGATTTCTATCTCTTCATCGACGAATTCCAGAATTTTTCGACTGACGCTTTTGCTTCGATACTGGCGGAGGCCCGTAAATACCGAAGCTGCCTGATTCTCAGTCACCAATACATTGATCAATTGTCGCTGCCGGTGCGTCAGGCCGTATTCGGCAACGCCGGAACTTTGATTTCTTTCCGAGTCGGTTATGCGGACGCTGAAGTGATGGAAAAAGAATTCGGGCACGCAGTCCCGGCCTCATCCATTGCCGATCTGAACCGATTCGAAGCTGTGGTGAAACTGCTCGACGACGGCAGCAACAAAGAGCCGTTCCGTGCCAAAACCTTGCCGCCGCTCGAAAACCGCATTGGCCGCAAAGACAAACTGATTACGAGATCGCGCCAGAGATTCGCTATGGGTCGTCCGGTCATCGAAGCGAAGCTGAGTCGGTGGATGAAGCCGCTAAGTGTAGGCACTAATAACTAACCATGCCTTCCACTCGTTTACCGCGCTTCCAGCGCTCACCCGATGTCGCGCCATTCCAACTAACCGAGCGCGACAAAGAAATCCTCCGGCTCGTGTATCGGCACCGCTTTTTGCGCTCGTCTCATATCTGCGCCCTCATTTCCGGCAGCAGCCAACAAATATTACGACGTTTGAAGTCGCTGTATCACCACGGCTATCTCTCGCGGCCCCGCGCCCAAGTTGATTACTACCACCACGGCGGCTCTAGCCAAATGGTGTATTGCTTGGGAAACAACGGACTGTCGCTATTGAAGGACGAGTTGGTTGAAATGTTCCGATTCGCTCCCTGGGATGAGGGCAACGATTCCGACAGACGTGTATTCCTCAAACATGCGCTTTTGGTGTCAGACATCATGGTTTCGGTTGAGCTTGCGTGCAGGGCAAACGGAATTCGATTGCTCATGGAACCGGAACTGGCAAAAGCCAACCAACCGTTTCGGTGGAAGACGAATGTGCAAGGGCAACGATTCAGTGTCGCTCCCGACCGCGTGTTCGCGTTGGAATTCCAAGGTTCGGATGAAAATACTCGCCGCTCGTATTTCTTCCTTGAAGCCGACCGAGGCACCATGCCGGTCACTCGCAAAACGCTTTCGCAAACCTCGTTCCATCGCAAGCTCGTTGCATACGAAGCCACTTGGAAAGAAGGCATACACGAGAAGCGATTTGGATTCAACCGTTTCCGGGTGCTTACGGTGACCACCGGCCCGGAGCGCGTGAAGTCTTTACTAACCGCGTGCACTCAATTGAAAACCGGACACGGCTTGTTCCTGTTTGCCGACCGGACAATTTTGGAAAATTCACAGGCCATCCTCTTGCACTCCTGGCAGACCGGCAGAGCCGGACAAACCGGCACCTTGTTGGATTAGCAGCGACCTTGACTCTTCTAGACTGTCCTGACTAACTACTTCCTATGAACATTTCAGCCTCTGAACTACGCCGTGCTGCCGACATCCGGGACAAAATTGAATCCCTGCAAAGCGAACTCAACAAGCTCCTTGGCAACGGTGCCCAAGTCAGCAGCGATTCAAAAACGCCGAAACGGAAACGTAGGAAGATGAGCGTCGCCGCGCGTGCAAAGATCGCGGCTGCGGCCCGCGCTCGTTGGGCAAAGGTTCGCGCCGGAAAGAAATAAATCAGCCTTTGGTGCGGTCAAAGCATTGCACGATCACAACTTCCAGTGGTTTGCCTGGGATTATGTCTTCAATCGGCTCGAAGGAAAACATGCGACCATGGCCTTCGAGTTCAAACTTTGAACGCATCTTGTGCCTGCTCACGGTTACAAAGAACCGGAATCCAAGCGTCATTGATTCCAGTTCCACGCCGTTGAGGATGCACTCGCCGGAAGAGTATACGACTTCGATACAGCGTTCACCCCAATGCCCACCTACATAGCTGTATCGTGTTGAATTCTCGCGTCCATCCACTTCCATTTCATCCTTGGTCAATTTTTCTATATAGGAGAGAAAATTGATCGGCTGATTGTTTAATCGGCAGGTGATGTCCTCAAGCTTTAACTTCCTCAAACCTTCGGCGGCCACGCCCCGCTCCTTAAACCACGCCTGTATTGGCAAGGGGTTGTGAACGGAATGAGTGAGTTCAATGCCGAGCGTGCCCAAGAAGTCATCATGGCACCGAATAAATTTGATCCGCTCATCGCGCTTAATCTGCGCTTCCGCAAACTTCGAGATTTTTTTCGCCACCAGAAATCCCTTGCTCGCATTTAGAGCATGAACTTTTTCCGCCAGGATAATGACCTCATTTTTGCCGACCGTCTTCCGCCAATTTTTGCATTCAAAAATCCACGACGACTCATAGGGCGATCCGGGACATGTTTTTACAAACACGTCTAATTCGTGACGGACACCGGATATGACACAGACTTTGTTGCTTTCAATCGTGAACTCGATTCCTTTGAGCTTCGGATCGTTCTTGAGAATTGCTTCCTGAATAAATTTTACAGCCCGTTCTAGGGAGGCCCCGTCGTGCTTTTGTTTCTCTGCCATATTCTGGATTCTCTCGCATATTGAGCAAAACGCCAAAATAGCGCAACTCTTGCCCCTTGCTGATACTTGCCGCTTCCGGCAACTCCCCGCTCCTATGATGGGGCCTGTTTCTCCGTAAGATGGGACACAGGAGGCGGCTCATTTCTTCGAGCCGCATTCGCACATTAACAATCCCAACCACAGGAGCAGTATGTCCACAAAATCATTGTTCGTTGACTTCAAGGCCATCAAGGCGGCCATCAGCATGGAGCAGGTTCTTGAACACTACGGCCTTCTCCAAAAATTCAAAAAGAAGGGCGACAGCCTTTCGGGGCCGTGCCCCATCCACAAAGGCGAGAACCCGACGCAGTTCCGGGTGAGCATCAACAAAAATATCTGGAACTGCTTTTCGGAATGCAAGCACGGCGGAAACGTTCTCGACTTCATCGCCAAGATGGAGAACGGGAGCATTCACGCCGCTGCGCTCAAAGCCATCGAATGGTTTCAGCTTGATCCTGAGGCTATGTCTGGGAACTCCGAGCCACAGGAAGCCGAGACGGAACCGGCACAAACAGAACCGAAGCCGAAGAAAGCAGAGCCACGAGCAGAGGAAACCACCGGACCGAACAAACCGCTCAAATTCCGTTTGGAAAAGTTGGAACGGAGCCATCCGTATCTTGCGGAACGCGGCCTGTCCGTCGAAACCCTCGTGGACTTCGGCGCGGGCTTCTGCGGGAAAGGCATGATGGCGGGGCGTATCGCCATTCCGATTCATAACATGAACGGCGAGGTGGTGGCATACGCGGGACGCCTCACGGATGGAGAGCCGAGCGACGTTAACCCGAAATACAAGTTGCCGCCCGGATTCAAAAAATCTCTGGAGCTATTCAACATCGACCGGGCCAGCAAGGAGTCCCCTGAAAAGCCATTGGTCATCGTCGAAGGATTCTTCGATTGCATGAAGCTGCACCAGTTGGGCCATCGCAAAACGGTTGCCCTCATGGGAAGCTCCATGTCACCGGCACAGGAGGAATTGATCCGCGAGAACACGGACGCGAGCAGCCGCGTGATTGTCATGCTCGACGAGGATGAAGCCGGTGAGGCTGGGCGTGAGGACATTGCCGCACGTCTCTCTCGGTTCTGTTTCGTAAAGGCGCATATCTTTCCGAAATCGGACATGCAACCGGAGCACCTTTTGCCAGAAGAACTCCATGAAATCGTCGGGGGTGTCGAATGATCCAATATGAGGGATGCCGAACGAAGGCAGGGCCGGTCGTGACCGTGAACGGCGAAATCCTCGATCCCCGACATGATTTGCACAATCACAGCCCGGATGGATTCGAGTGGGGGTATCCAGGGAGTGGCCCGGCGCAACTGGCGCTTGCGATATTGGCTGACCATCTGCGGGACGATGAGGCAGCCATAAATCTGCATCAGCGGTTCAAGTGGTCAGTCGTTGCGAAGCTCCCCGAGCGCAAATGGGCACTCACTAGCCGTGACATTGAATTGGCACTTAACGCGATTCAGGAACGGGAGGGCAGCACGTGAGCACGCGGAAGTCGCCGCCCAGCGACTTCCGCCAAATCCTTGAAAGCATTTCCCGAAAGCATGACACACGAAAGGTATTCGATGCATTCGTTCGCTTCGCGGCCTGTGCGCTCGCCGCACAGACCCGTGAGGCCGAATACGTTGAGGAGGTGAAGCATTGGGAAAGGCAGGACTTGGATTTGTTCGGAAAGGCGCTTGGCGCTCTGGTTCTCGAAATGGAGGGACGGCCCTTTGAGGATGTGCTTGGCGGATACTATATGGAATTCGCGCTTTCACACAAAGGACAGCAATGGAATGGAGAGTTTCATACACCCAAGCCCATCTGCGACCTGATGGCGCGGATGACGCTCGGTGACGTGGAATCTCTGCCGAAAGATCGGCCGATCACAGTTTGTGAACCGGCCTGTGGCGCTGGGGCGATGATTCTTTCGCTTGGCGAGGCATGTCCGCCTGAAGTTCGGCGGCGGCTCAGGGTGACGGCAATTGATGTCAGCCGGACAGCATGCGACATGACCTTCGTGAACACGACCCTTTGGGGCATTCCCACGAGAGTCATTCACGGAAACTCGCTATCGCTCGAAATGTGGTCGGCATGGTCCAACATCCATTGGCTTCTGCCGTGGCTGTCACTGGTGCCAATGCATCCCGTATCGGCCATGTGCCCGCCGGGGCCACGAAAGGACATCGGCCAGGGAGAGCCACCCACGCCTGCCGAAGTGGAGCGGATCAGGAATTCGCTGCATCAGCCGGAATTCATGTTCGGTTGAATAAAGAACGGACGGTGGAAAGGAGAAAATAAGTGAACCAGAGTCATTCAAAATCGATATCGTATTCAGAGGAGTTCAAAGTAATTGCATTGCGCGAGTGCCCGTTGCCGGAGGAAATGAAAATCTGCGACCAGCCGCAAGGTGCCGTGGACTATTGGCATCTTAACGTCGCGACAAATCCGTATTTCAACCCAGAGTGCGAATGTTTCGTCGTGCTCTTATTGAACACTCGGAGGCGTGTGCGCGGGCATCATCTTGTGAGCTTCGGCACGATGAACACGGTTCTTGTTCATCCAAGAGAGGTGTTCCGGGTTGCGGTGATCTGCGGAGCAGCAGGAGTCGTCCTCATGCACAATCACCCGAGCGGCGAGCCGCAGCCGTCCGAAGCCGACATCAAAGTGACCCGCGATCTAATTCGGGCGGGACAGTTGATGCAGATCGACGTGGTTGACCACGTGATTATTGGGAACGGAAAACATTGTTCTTTGCGCGAGTTAGGACATATCCAATATAGTTAAACTCACGCCCGGCTGAATAGCTGGGCTTTTTGTTTGGCATGGCTCATCTGTTTAAGCAGCAATGCTTGTATTTTCTTCCGCTTCCGCACGGACACTTTTTATTTCGAGGATTTTTGATTTTCCGTTCGAGAGGAACATCTGGAAATTCGAGTGCGTGAAATCTAGTTGGAACGGGGGCTTTTAAAATTTTAGAATGCTCTTGTGCAGCCAGAGCCTCTTTTTCCATTTCTGGTGTCCATACACGCCCGTCGACATAGCAAATATCTTCTGATCTTCCGCCTGGCAGATTCAACCCCGGTTCGGTTGCGAAACCGATGATATCTTTCATTTCCGGGAATTTTAATCTGGCTACTAAGCAGCAGTCAGAAAGAAGATTCTTTCGCCGAATCCGATACACTTCTTCGGGAATTTTACTCGCGAGCGATGGTCGCGGCAGCAGAAGAAGAACATAGTGCGGACCCTCACTGGCAATCGGCGGCACAATCCGGAGTCTGCGTCGGTCCGATGAGGTGGTTTCAAGCATGGTTTTCAATATCCGACACAAACATCGGCGCTTGAATCTTGTTTCCCTTGCCATGAACCCAAGAATTTTCTCAGAGTCCTTGATGCCGTTCGGTGGGGAGAAATATTGCTCCCCGTTCAGAGCATGACGGCTGAATTTTTCAATAATTTCATCCCAGCCGTAGCTGATTCTGTCCTGAATCCGCTGCGCGATTCTCTGCGGATTTTCTTCAAAGTCTTGCCATTGGCCTTCTTCAATCGCGATAACATCGTAAGGCTGTCCTGAATTTGTGGGAAATGCGAAATCGTGCTCGCCGTCGCCATTCATGTTTTTCAGATAGACGGCCAACAATTCTTCCTCGCCCGGCGCGTAGATACGTGTTGGCCCTCGGAGAAGCGAGGCTCGCTTATCGAGGTAGTTAACAAAATCGGAAATCGTGTCTCGACTGTGCATGAGAGTATGAAGCGACGAGTCGTCGAAAACATGAACGAACGTTTTTCCTGGGGCTAAATCACCGATGGAAAATGGCAAGACATGTTCCGTGTGGCCCCTCAATCTAGAATTTACGAGCAAACTCCCCGTGCCGTCGAATTGATTCAAGATTACTTCCGAAACTCCATGCGCCACAACGACCAAGTGATACTTCGCTTTTGCGTGGTCTGGTAGATCAATAGGAAGCGGCTTCGTGCATTGGCGATCCAGGAAAACACGAGTGGGGTATTGTCTTAGCCATCGTTCCGCTCCCCAAGCCTGTTCCGCCGATTCCCAGATCGCTTTCTTAAACCACCTTTGCCATGCCAATTCGATGCGCTTATCGGATTGAAATACGCAATGTTTGTCGGAAAAAATAATTACATGTTCGCCGCACACCACGAGCAAGTCACAGATTTCCTTTCCTTGGTTTTGACTGCCTGATTTTCCCTGATCCCGGTATACACCGGGATAACTCCACATCGACAAAAAATTCTTATGGCAGAGACCATTCAAATATTTCTCTGCCGGCGTCACTCCGACATTTTTTTGTATCGGTGTGTAATGCGCTTTTCGCTCTGGATTCGTATTCTCAGCCATCAGATTCCAAACTGTCCCATTCTACTTCGATTATGAGAGGTTACAACCCACTTTGGACAAATCAACAAATACGCCTTTAGAAAATCGTGATTGACGAAAGTTCCGATTCGATTATACCGAGGACATCTCATCCGGTCTGTCGTTTGGCCTTTTAGGGTATCGGGAAAAGTTTGTTCGCCGTAAACCATCAACGCGGAGAATTACTACATATGGAACAGACGCCACTACAGGAACAGGTTCAAATCAGCAGTTCATCATCCGCACAACAACCACAGTCAACCAAACCATCCACCACCGCTCGAAACGTCATCAGCATATCCGCCGCCGTTTTGGGTGCTTCGTTCTTCATGCCATGGGTGGCGTTTTGGGGCGGAAGCGCTTCCGGCCTCGAAATCCAAAAGCACGCCGACTCATATAAACTCGTTTGGCTCTTGCCCGCGTGCGCCGTCGTCACGCTTCTCTTGAACATAGCCGGGGCGCAGACCGCGCTCGTGCGCCGTATCGCCGGTGCCGTGCCGTTCGCCATCCTCGCATACAGCCTGAGCAAAATTGGGAGCGATCTGTTTCAAATCCTGTCATGGGGCGGATGGGTTGCACTCGCCGCCGGGATCGCCCTCATCGTCGCTCCTTCTCCTGCGAAATCCCAACCCAAGGCTTGATATGCTTGGATTCTTCCGACCGAAGAAGGCCGAGGTGATTAACCATTGGTATGCGCTCATCCCAGGGTTTCAAACGCCCACGACCGAATTCTACGCTTCCATCGAAGCGGAACTCAAAGCTCGCGAGGTGCCGAGCCTTGAAATGTCCCGCGTCGAATTCGCCGAAGGCGGACTGCTTTCCGCCAAGCGGACGTATCTGCGGATGACTCGTGAACGGCTCGTATTCGACGTGTGCAGCAGTCCGTTTGGCACGTCGCACTTTTTCTCATGCCGATATGCTGAAATCCCGGCAGTCATCAAACTGTGGCAGCTTGCGATAACACTGATTGGAATTTTTGTGTTGATCGGAATGCTCTGGCGCACGTTTGGCATCATATATGGCACTCTCGCTATCATCGTTGCCTTTGTGCTTGGCATCTATTTCCTTCGCAACGCGGTGGCGCTCGGTTTGCACGACGTTGACGCAATGCTCATAAAGTCGCCTGTCGTCGGGCCAATCTACGAGCGCTTCTTCCGCAAAGAGACGTATTACCGCGAGGACACGCGCCTCATGTATCACGACACGGTGAACGAGATCGTGAAGGCGAAGGTGGAGGAAGTGACCGGCGCGAAAGGAATCAAGCTCGTTCGGTTCAACGAATACGATCCGATTTGGAGCGAGCTATACAAGCCCCGCATCGTGAACCTGGGCGAAACCGAAGCGGCGGAAGCTGCGTGACAGGATGTCCAGGGTTGAAGAACAGATAAGCGAGCAGTTCCACCGCTGGGAGATACGGGGGCGCGGCTGGCGTCTATATGGCGAGCCAGTGCATCCAGAGCCGCCATTCGTGCCGTTCGATGGTCACTATCTCCCATCCGAACCCATTCCCGACGACGGACGGCGAGCGACTTTTCTCAGTTCTCTCGTCCAAAGACTAAGCAGCGGTTTAAGCACGACAAAGCCGGTGCCGCCCGTAATTTCCGAGCCGGAGGAAGAACCCGAGCCGACGCCGTTTGTCCGCGATACGCTCGCGGAGTTTGTCGCCTCGCTGCCTGACAAGCTCGATGTCGGACGGGATTCATTCGAGCAATTCCTGTTGAACCTTTCGATGTGCCACGAGCCAATCGCCTTTGAGCTTTTGGGAACGCACAAGAAAGTCATCACGCAATTTGCGGCCAGTCCCCACGACGGCCCGCTTCTTTCGCGCCAGTTGCAATCATTCTTTCCCGAGGCGGTTTTCGTTCCGGGAAATCGTGTTTTGGAAAAAGCATGGGAGCAGAAAATCGGCGATGAACCGCTGGCCGTTGAATTCGGCCTGGCTCGTGAATTCATGCTGCCACTTGCAAGCGGCAAGATCGATCCCTTCATCGGGATTGTCGGCGCACTCTCCGCGTTGCAACCCGGCGAGATCGGGTTGTTTCAAGTTCTGTTTCAGCCCGTGTCAGAATCATGGCCGGAAAATATTGTGCGCTCTGTCACCCATTCGGACGGAAAGCCGTATTTCCTAAACAGGCCGGAACTTGCAGGCGCGGCGGAAAAGAAAGTTGCCCGTCCGCTCTTTGCCGCCGTTGTGCGCATTCTCGTTTGCGCGGGCGCATTCGACCGTTCGCTCCAACTCGCCCAAGACCTCGCAGGATCGCTCAGCGTGTTTGACCATCCGAACGGAAACGAACTCATCCCACTCAAAAATGAGGGATACCATTTGGCGGAACACATCGAAGATGTGCTTGCACGGCAGACGCGCCGAACCGGGATGATCTTAAACAGCGACGAACTCATGGGTTTCGTTCACATCCCCACGAGTGCCGTTCGTTCGCCGTCTTTCGTTCGACAGGCAGGCAAAACCAAACCAGCGCCAAGCATTGTCCGCCAGTCCACAGGAATATTGCTTGGCGAGAATGAACATGCTGGTGAAACCGGAACAGTCCGCCTCACGGCAGAACAGCGCACGCGTCACGCCCACGTCATCGGCGCGAGCGGCACCGGCAAATCCACGCTGCTTTTCAATCTCATCCGGCAGGACATTGAAAACGGTGAGGGCGTGGCCATCCTTGACCCTCATGGCGACTTGATTGACCGCATTTGCGGCATCATTCCGCCAGAGCGCGTGGACGATGTGGTGCTGGTTGACCCTTCGGACCCGGAATATTCCGTCGGATTCAATATTCTTTCGGCTCATTCGGAACTCGAAAAGAATCTCTTGGCCTCTGATTTGGTTGCCGTGTTTGAACGGCTCTCTAGTTCATGGGGCGACCAGATGAATAGCGTTTTGCAGAACGCGATTCTGGCCTTCTTGGAAAACGACCGGCCCGGCACCATCGCCGATCTGCGCCGGTTTCTGATTGAAAAGCCGTTTCTCAATGACTTTCTCAAAATGGTGCGAGATCCCGAAGTAGTATATTATTGGCAAAAAAGCTTCCCGCATCTCTCGGGCACTAAATCCATCGGTTCCATTCTGACGAGACTGGACACCTTCCTTGCCAAGAAGCCGATTCGTCTCATGGTATCGCAGCCGGAGAACAAGCTCGATTTCGCCAACATCATGGACAGCGGCAAAATCTTTCTGGCGAAGCTGCCAGAAGGGTTATTGGGAAAGGAAAATTCGCATCTACTTGGAACAGTCCTCATTTCCAAATTCCAGCAGATCGCCATGAGCCGACAGGCGCAGCAAGTGTCCTCACGGCGTGACTTTTGGCTCTACATCGATGAGTTCGCTAATTTCATCACGCCTTCGATGGCGGAAATCCTTTCGGGAGCGCGAAAGTATCGGCTTGGACTCACGCTGGCTCACCATGAGTTGCACCAGTTGGACCGCAACAAGGAAGTGGCGAGCGCGGTCATGTCACATCCATATACGCGGGTTGTGTTTCGCGTCGGCGACGACGACGCAAAGAAGCTCGCGGAAGGATTCTCGTATTTCGAAGCGAAGGATTTGCGCAATCTCCCGGCAGGACAGGCAGTATGCCGCGTGGAGCGGAGCGATTTCGATTTCAATCTGGGCGTGCCGTTGCCGGAGCCGGTAGACGTAGCTCTGGCGGAAGCGAGGCGAGCGGAAGTTGTCACGGCTTCGAGAAGAAAATATGCGATGGCGCGTGCTGAGGTGGAAGCGCTTCTGGCAAAGTCGCGGGCCACGACGCCGAAGGAGCAACAATCGGAAACGGCCGCGCCTGAGCCGCCCCTTGCAAAAGCGTCAGTCCCGCCTCTCCCGGACGCTTTGCCAACCACACCTTCCGATTCCCTGAAAGTCCCCGAGATTCCAGCACTAACCGTTTCGGAAAAGAAAATATCAGAGCCGCCAGCCACACCACCGCCCGTTGTTGCGCCGCCAGCAATCACGCCGAGCGAACCCGAGCCGCCGAAGGACTTGGGCAAGGGTGGAGGGCAGCACAAGGCGATTCAGCAGCGCATCAAGAAAGTAGCGGAAGGTTTGGGCTTTCGGAGCATCATCGAACACCCGATTGCCGGAAGCAAAGAAAGCATCGATTTGTTCCTGAAACGCGGTAGCCAGGAAATCGCCTGCGAAATTTCCATTAGCACCACCGTTGACCATGAAGTTTTGAATGCCGCAAAGTGCCTCAAAGCTGGGATTGCGACGGTGGCGATGATTTGCGTGGACGAGAAGCAATTGCAGCGGATCGCCGCCGCTGTTTCCGGCAGCCTCGGGCCGGAGGTCTCGGCACGGATGGTGTATTTCAAGCCCGACCCGTTCATTGAATATATAAAGTCGTTGCCAGCGCCACTGCCGAAGGCGTCAGAGAAGACCTATGCCGGATATAAAGTGAAGCACTCACTTCCCAAGCTCTCGGCAGAGGAACAGAAAGCAAAGGAAGACCTTGCCCACAAACTGCTTTCCGAAGCGTTGAAAAAGAAAAAGAAGAAGTGAGCTATTTCCGTGTCAGAAAGAACACTGGACCCGTGACCTTGAACGGCGAATACGTCTCAATCATCCGCATTCTTAATTTGGTTAATCCTTGTTCCGGCGTTTCTTCAGCGTTGAAGATGGACGTTTGCGATACGTCCATATCACGTGCGGCTTGCGCTCGTTTTATTCCCGCTCCCTTGCGGAATTTTTTGGCAAGCGCGGCCAGTTGCGTCTCATTCAGAAATTCGTTTGGCATAGAGCGAATGTTAATAAGTATATGCGGTTCGGCTACACTTTTTTCTTGAAGAAAACCCCTGATTTTTGATATGAAGTAGTGCTATGAAGGAAAATCTTGCCCTGAAAAAATCGGTTGGCATTTGGATTCGCGTTTCCACGGACGACCAAGCCAAAGGTGACAGTCCCGAGCATCACGAAGAACGCGCCAGAGCATACGCCAAGAGTCGCGGCTGGGACGTGAAGGAGGTCTATGATCTTGCCGGGCAGAGCGGCAAGGCAGTCATGCAGAATCCCGAATGCAAGCGCATGATGAAGGACATCGAGCGTGGCCACATTTCCGGCCTCATCTTCTCGAAGCTCGCCAGGCTCTCCCGCAACCGACGTGAACTCGAAGACTTTTCCGAATACTTCAAGAAGCATGAAGCCGACCTCATTTCCTTATCCGAGGCCATCGACACAAGCACGGCGGGAGGGCGGATGTTCTTTCATTTGCTTGGCGTGTTCGCCCAATGGGAGCGCGAGGAGATCACCGAGCGTGTGAACGCTTCCGTCCTCACCCGCGCAAAGCTCGGCAAGTCCATCAATGGAAGCTCCCCATTCGGATATGAGTGGAAGGACCGGAAGCTGGTGGTGAAGGAGCCGGAAGCCGCCATTCGTCGGGAGGCGTATCGTCTGTTCGTCGAATGCCGCCGCAAGGGCCAAGTCGCCCGAGAACTCAATGCCAAGGGATATCGCACCCGGGACGGCGCGATCTGGCGGGATACGTCCATTGCCCGGATTCTAGAATGCCCAAGCGCCAAAGGGGTGTATTTCTTCAACAAGATGCGGTGGGTTGATAAGTGGAAAGCCGAACCGAAGCCGGAGAGCGAATGGGGCAAGGTCGAATGCCCCTCCATCGTTCCAGAGGAACTCTGGAATCAGGCCAATCAAATCATGGAGGAGCAGCTAAAGGCATGGAAGAAGCCCGGAAAGGCCCCCACGCACCTCTTTAGCGGCCTTGCGCATTGCTCGTGCGGGAACAAGATGTATGTGAACTCCCGAACGCCCAAATACTTCTGCCGAAAGTGCAACAACAAGATTCCCATCGTGGACCTCGAAAACATCATGCGCGAGGAATTGAAGGGCTTTTTCAGCCAACCGGAGCGCATTGGGAAGCATTTGCAGGAAGCCGACAGGAATCTCGCGGAAAAATCTGCCCTGTTGGAAGCTCATAAAGGCGAAATCCAAAAGCTCAAGGAAGAGATTGCCAAAACCCACCGGCTATACCTCGCGGATCAGATATCGGTTGAGGGATTTGGAGCCATAGCCAAACCGGCAGAAGCACGCTTGGGCCAGCTTCAATTGGAACTGCCCAAGCTCGAAGCCGAGGTTGACTTCCTGCGCGTAAACAAGCTATCAGCAGATGACGTGATTCACGAGTCCACCAGCATGTATGAGCAATGGCCGACGATGGCCTCGGAAGACAAGCGGAAGGTCATGGAAGCCCTAGTCGAAAAGGTCACCATCGGGAACGGCGAAATCGACATAACCTTCTCGTGCGTGCCTTCTTCTGAAGATGTATGCAAAAGCCAACAGAGGCTAGGGCCGGGGTGAGGGCGAGCGTGTATCCATCTGAAGCATTCCGGCTTAGGGTTGCCGCACAGTTCATCTCGTCAAAGATCCTCGGACTCACTCACTCGCTCGAAACGAATTGCGAAACCCGGCCGGCCAAAAATCCACCGCCCCCCCAACCCGTTCCTCCCCGGTGAACTTCCTCCTCGAACTCCGCGAAGGCCTGGCCATTTCCTGGAACGCCATCCGCGCCAACAAGCTGCGCTCGATTCTGACGACTCTCGGCATTGTCATCGGCATCGTGACTGTCACGCTCATGGGCACGGCCATCGAAGGATTGAATCGCGCCTTCATGAAAAGCATTTCGTTCATCGGCGGCGACGTGCTCTACGTCGATCGCGGCCCATGGTTCATCAATTCCTACCAGGAATGGCTGGAAATCCGCAAACGCCCGGGGTTGACCCAGGACGAAGCCGACGGCCTGACCGAGCAACTCACGCTCTCCAGCGATATTACCTCAATCGCCGGCAGGAACGCGTCCGTGAAATATAAAAAGCACAGCGCCGGCGGCGTTTCCGTTGACGGCACCACCGAGAACTTCATGCAAACGATGGGTTTCAGCATGGCGGAAGGGCGTTTCCTTTCGGCGGCGGAATGCGATCTGGGCAAAGCCGTGTGCGTCGTGGGCGCCACCGTCGCCACCAACCTTTTCGTTCATGAATCGCCGCTCGGGAACAAAATCCTCATCGCCAACATTCCCTACGAAGTCGTTGGCATCCTCGACAAACAAGGCGGTTTCCTCGATAGCGACCTCGATAACCGCGTTATCATTCCGTTGCCGGAATACATCACGCACCTCGAAAACAATCCCGACCTGGAGATCCAGGTGAAGGTAAAAAACATCGACCAGTTGGATGACGCCAAGGACGAACTGCGCCTCGTCATGCGCCGCCTCCGCCGGCTTGCGCCCAATGAGCCCGACAACTTCGCCATCAACCAGCAGGACCAGGTCATCACGATGTTCCACAGCATCGCCGGCACCATCGCCGCCATCGGCCTTTTCGTCACCGGCCTTTCGCTTTTCGTCGGCGGCATCGGCATCATGAACATCATGTTCGTCTCCGTGGCCGAACGAACCCGCGAAATCGGCATTCGCAAAGCCATCGGCGCCAAACGCCGCGCCATCCTGCTCCAATTTCTCATCGAAGCGGCCACGATCTGCGTGATCGGCGGCATCATCGCCCTCTGCATCGCGTGGCCCATGACATTGCTGATGCGCAAAATGATGCCCGCCGTGTTATCGCCAACCGTCGTCGGCATCGCGCTCCTCGTCGCCATGGCGACCGGCATCGTCGCCGGCTTCCTCCCCGCCTGGCGCGCCGCGAGGATGAATCCGGTAGATGCGTTGAGGAATGAGTGACGTGAAACGTAAAACGTGAATTCGCTGGAATGCGAAGGAAATATGCTATGAACTACAATGAGTGGACCCGTTTGGTTCCGAGCGAGATACGCGAAGACTCGCTCTGGAAAATGGAGGCGTATCGTCTGGCTTTGTTTGCGGCGGATTTGGCTTGGCATGATGTCACGAAACTCGTTGGTGACCGGCGCACGATTGATCTTTCATCACAACTTTATCGCGCCGTGGGTTCCATCAGCGCAAATGTCTCAGAAGGTTATTCACGAGGTACCGGGCGGGACCGCGCGCGATTTTATGAATACGCTCTCGGCTCCGTCCGCGAAACTCGCGGATGGTATTACAAAGGCCGGCACATCCTTTCCGAAAAAGTCAGTTCCCATCGCATCGGTCTGCTGACCGAAATCGCCCGGCTTCTCTTGAAAACAATTCCCGACCAGCGCGGCCAAATTCTACGGGAAGAAAGTCCCGCATATGAATGTGGTCCACTGGACCTGAATGATCTGGATGATTTAAATGGAACGATTATCCAACCCGCATCTTCAGAAATATTCGAGAACATTCCCCTCCCATAATCACGTTTCACGCTTCACGTTTCACGAACCAGCCCAATGCGCCTGCACAAACCAACGATCCTTATGGCCGAACTCGCGGAAAGCTTCCGCATGGGCATGGGTGCTCTGGCCGCGCACAAGTTGCGTTCAACCCTCACGTTGCTGGGCGTGCTCATCGGCGTCTTTTCCATCATCGTCGTCATGACTGCCATGCGCGTGCTCGAGAACAACATCGAAATGCACCTCAGCCAGATGGGCAGCCAGACCTTCATGGTCCGCAAATCGCCCGCGATTTTCTTCGAAAGCCCCGATGGCGGCTTCGAGAAATTTCGCCGCCGAAAAAACATCACCATGGCCCAGGTCAAACGGCTCGAGGACAAAACCACCTTGCCCGCCAGCATCGGAATGGACACTACCCTTTGGATGGGACAACTCGAAACCCGCTTCGGCAAAAGTGCTCCCAACGTCGTCATCTACGGCGAAACCCCCGGCAGCTTCCCCGCCCGCAATTGGATCGTGCAGGATGGACGGCCGCTGTTCGACATCGATGTCGACGGCGCGCGGGCCGTCTGTGTTCTCGGCAGCAAAATTGCCGATACGCTGTTTCCGCACAGCTCTCCGCTCGGCGAAGCGCTGAAAATCGACGGCATCAATTACCGCGTCATCGGCGTGCTCGAAGCCAGCGGCGGCACGCTCGGCGGCAACCAGGATAATTTCGTGATCATCCCGATCAGCACCGGCCTCAATCGCTACGGACGCTATTCGCGCAGTTTGAACGTGCTGGTCGCCGCGCGCGACTCCCAAAGCTACAACGCCACACTCGAAGAAGTCCGCGGCGCGCTGCGCGCCATCCGCAAAGTCCCGCCCGGAAAGGAGGACGATTTCGAAATCGCCTCCAACGATTCCCTGATCGCTCAATTCAACAATTTCACGCGCGCCATCCGCGTCGGCGTGGCGCTGGTCAGTTCCATCGCGCTCATCGCCGCGGGCATCGGCATCATGAACATCATGCTCGTGTCCGTCACCGAACGGACTCGCGAAATCGGCATCCGCCGCGCCATCGGCGCCAAGAAACGCAACATCATGGCGCAATTCATCATGGAAGCCATCGTCCTGTGCGAAATCGGCGGCTTGATCGGCGTCGGCCTCGGCATCGCCGGCGGAAACCTCCTCGCGCTCGTCCTGCACCTGCCGCCGGTGATCCCGCTGGATTGGGTCATCATCGGCCTGGTCGCCTGCTCCGTGGTTGGCATCATCTTTGGCACCTACCCCGCCTACAAAGCCGCCAACCTCGACCCCATCGAATCGCTCCGCTACGAATAATTCTTCTACGGCTTAAACGCCTTCACATACAGCCGCCGATTTCCCTTCGACGTAAACACTACAATCGAGTTCGTCACGACACCGGTCTTGTGCGTCAAATCAATCGTGGCCTCAATTTTCCCGGTGCCGCCACTGGGAATCGTCCATGGCGTGGACGGCAGTTTCGCCACCGTGCAATCGCACGTCGTCGCCGTATCGTAAATCACCACCGGGCCTTTCGACACATTCGTCAGCGAGAATGAAAACGGCGCGATCATCTCGCCCGGCTTCGCATGATATTCCTCCGAGAGCCTGTTCCAGGCCAAAATATGCGGCGCCATCGTGTCTCCCGATTCCGGCGGCTGCTTGACGTGCCGCGGTGCGGGCCGGTTCGTATTCGTCACGACCGGCGCAACGGGTTCCCCCGGCTGCGGCTTCGTTTCCAAACTCCGGCAACCCGCAAACAACGCCAGCGACAGCAACGTCGCGGCGCCCGCAAAAATCATGCGCTTGAATAAAAACATCGTTTTATTTGTAAGCTATTGGTGGACGGCGAACAAGTTCCCGAATTGGCGCGAATCAGAACATCTCATTAACACCCAGCTTCAGCTGGGTGTTAAACGGCAACTCGAACTTGAACCGCTTCAGCGGTTTCCTCGATCCGCAAACCGCTGAAGCGCTACCGACGCAGCTGGATTCGGGGAGCGCGCCCGCCTCGGGCGCAGTGAGACGCGCCTCGCGGCTCACGGTTGCGCGTGAAATAATTCCACCGCTTGGTGTTCCCGCACGCGCTCGTGTTCGGCGCGAGGCGCACCGAACAGCAGCCGAGGCGGCTGCGCTCCCCATCATCATTCTCCAAACCACCCGGCTGAAGCCGGGTGCTAATGAGATATGCGACATATCCATTCACCCACCCGCCACGATTTTCACAATCTCCAACCGATCGCCCGGCTGGACTTGCCGCCGCGAAAACTCCGAAGGCGCCACCGCCTCCCCATTATGCTCCACCACCACACTCCGCGGCAGCAGCTTCTGCGCAACCAGAAATTCTTCAATCGAGCAGGGGAGTCGCGCTTCAATTGGTTGGCCGTTGGCAACGACGCTATTCATTCGAAAGGGTTATTAGTTAGACTCCCAGCGGCCCTCGGCTTGTACTCGAGTTCAACAAAGTTCGATTTGTTTAGTGCGTCAAACTCGGCGAGAGTGAGCCAGCCAACGGTGCCATCAGAATAGCCGACCGCGTGCCGCATCGTGCGATGATGCAGGTTCCATATTGTGGGTTGAGGCACATTCCCATAAGCGGTCTCACAAACCACAACGAGGTCGCGATTGCCGGGACCAACTTGAATTGGGCCGGTGCACAAAAGATACTTTGCGCTCTCTGTCCAATATTCACCAATGCTTGCCTCCATTGCATCCCGAGTTTCCTGGGACAAATGCTTAAAATCGAAAGTTTCGTTTGAGCTCGATCCAATGGCGTACAGTGCGATCTCCCGACAACAACTAACCGCCCCCGAGTTGCCACCACAGTTTGAACTTCGACCGAGCAACCCATTGGTGAATTCCTCCCATGACAATGCCTGGCCGGCATTCATGCAAGAAATACTATAAACAGCGGTGAAAAAAATCGTTATCAATGCCGCCACCCCGAATCCAAAGATTTTAGTGGAACGTTTCATGCATTAGTCGACCCTGATTCCCTCACCAGTTGCAACCGCCGACGCAATAATTCCTCCACCTCCTCTTCCCCGGCTTCGGGATGCTGAGCGCGAATACCTTCGCGAGCGATGTCACACGAAAGCTCATGCAAATCCAGCGCGATGCCCAACCGTTGCTCGCCGGTCATCTCACGATACCGCTTAATCTGATAATTCAACGCATCCTGTGGAGTCATAAGAATCGATTAAGTTTTTCCTGCATTTGTCACGCCGTCAACGCCGCATCCCAATCCTTCCACACCGGCTCATAGCCGAGCCGTCGAATCAGCTCCGCCACCTCCTGTGGCGAACGTTCATCCGCGATTTCAAACTGCCCCGTCGCATTCGTCGCGCGATTCGATTGCGGCGCCCATTCGCTCGAGCCCGACGCCAGCTCCAGGATCCGCCCGCGTTCCGTGTGATGAATATGCTCCTTGCCCGCGCCCGTGTAACCGCCCGGCTCCGTGTGGCTCCCGGCGCTCATCAACGTGATCCCCAGCGGAATCAATCCGTCGCGCAACCTCGCCCGCTCGCGCGTCGACAACACCAACCCCACGTCCGGGAACATCAAACGAAACGCGCACACCAGTTGCGCCAGATCGCGATCCGTCATCTGCGTCAGCGGTTGAAACTCCCCCGCGCACGGGCGCAGCCGCGGCAATGAAATCGTCACGTACGCCTTCCAGCAATTGCGCAACAAATAATCCGCCTGCGCCGCCACGCACAACGCCTCGTAACGCCAATCCGCCAGCCCATACAACGCCCCAATCCCCAGCCGGCGAAACCCCGCCGCATACGCGCGCTCCGGCGTTTCCAGCCGCCAATCAAAATTCTTCTTCGGCCCCGCCGTGTGCATCTCATCGTAAATCCCGCGATGATACGTCTCCTGGTACACCACCAAACCCTCCGCGCCCGCCTGCACAATTGGCCGATACTCCTCCGTCTCCATCGGCCCGACCTCCAGCGAAATGCCCGGCCACTCGCCATGCAGCGCCGCCACGCACTCCGCGAGATAATGGCCCGAAACAAACTTCGGATGCTCCCCCGCCACCAGCAAAATATTCCGAAACCCCTGCCCATGCAGCGCCCCTGCTTCGCGCAACATTTCCGGCACCGACAGCGTCACGCGCAAGATCGGGTTATCGCGCGAGAAACCGCAATACTTGCAATTGTTGATGCACTCATTGGAAAGATACAACGGCGCAAACAACCGGATCACCTTGCCGAACCGTTGCTGCGTCAACGCATGCGCGCGACGCCCCATCGGCTCGAGCAACTCCGCCGCCGCCGGCGAAAGGAGCGCCGCGAAATCCGCCAGGGCGAGGCTGGCCTTGCCCATCGCCTCGCGCACCGCCGCGGTGCCGGTCGCGAGCGACCGCTTCGCCAGCGCCTCCAGCGGCAACGAATTAAATTCTGAAACAAAACTCACTGTCTCAGAGTAACAAAATGTCCCCCATAGTCGAGGGCGGTTCCTCATATGTAGCGGCGGTCTGTGACCGCCGGATTTGTTTCGAGTTTCAGGTTTCGGGTTTCGAGTTACCAACCATATCGAATGTCGGTGGGGCGAGACTCCGTCGAGCCCTTGAAGAACCGGAACGCCGATCACCAGATCGGCCCGTCTCCCAGTGCGGCGCTCTGCCGAGGCGCCGCTACGATGGCGGACTGGGCGATCGGGAGATCGCCCGGAGCGCCGGCCTCCGACCCGGTTCGGAACCGGAGTCTGTTGCCAACGCGCCGGATCGGAGATCGGCGTTCCGGCGGGGGGAGAGAAGAAATGCGGCGGTCGCAGACTGCCGCTACAAGGGCCAACGTGCCGATCAGGAAATCGGCGCTCCGTCACTTGTCATTGCCTTGTCGGGGTGATTCGGGGACACTGATAAAATATCGTATGGCGCGCAAAACATCCAATCGCAAGGGACAAAGCTCGGTCATGGTGCTCGGCGTCGGGTCGTTCGCTCACAGCATCGGCCAGACGCTGGCGGATGCCGGCGCGAATGTCTCGACGTATTTGACCCGCAATTACGGGCATTTTCCGCCGTCGCTGGTCGGCCCCACGTTTTCGCGCGAGACACATGCCAGCCCGGTGCCGCTCTTGCGCGAACACGACATCGATTGCGTCATCCCGCAATCGATCGATTGGGCGCAGGCGCCGTGGGCCGGGGATTTGTTGAAGGCGCGCACGCCGATTTTCAGTCCCACCGGCGAAGCGATGCGCATCGAGCGCGAGCGCGATTTCGCGCGGAAATTGTGCGCCGATTTCAAGATTCCCTTTCCGCAGGCTTACGTGGCTTCGAACCGGTTGGCGGCGGAGAAAATTTTGCAACAGCATCCGCGGCCGTTCGTGCTCAAGAACCCGCTTTGCTCGCCGACCAGCCCGATTCACACGATTCTTTGCGAGACGGTGGAGGACACGCGCGCGTGGTTGCGCCAGGTGAATTATGCCGAGGGCGTTTTTCTCCAGGAATATCTCGGGCGCGCCGAGGCGGGCCATATCGCGCTGGTGAGCGGCGGCGAGATTCATTCGCTGGTGACGAACCAGGAATACAAATACGCCTTCAACGGCAACCAGGGCATCGTGGCCGGCGCGCCGCTGGGCGGATTGGTCGAGCAGGATCCGGGCGACAAATACGGCCTCGCGCGGCAGTTGCTCCGGCCGCTGTTGCCGTGGTTCCGGCAGGTGAATTACCACGGCCCGATCCAGGCCACGGCGATCCAGCGCGGCGGCAAATGGCACGTGATCGAATACAACATCCGCATCGGCGTGACGTCCGGGCCGATGATTTTGCGCATGTTGAAAAATCCGATCGACACCGTCCTGCGCACGACGCAAAACAAAAAGCTCGCACCGCGGTTCAACGAAAAACTGCGCTTCGGCTGCTCGCTCACGCTGGCCGGTTACGGTTATCCGTTCAACCAGGTTCGCGGTCCGCAATTTCCCATCGATGTCATGGGCAAATTCGGTTGCGACGTGTGGTGGAACGAAACCACGCGCAACGACGAAGGCAAACTGATGTCCACCGGCCAGCGCATTTGCGATGTGATCGCGCTCGCGCCGACGTTGAAGGCGGCCATCGCGACGGCGTACGAGAACATCCGCAAGATCCGCGTGCTCAGCAGTTATTTCCGGACGGATGTGGGCGAGAGTCTTTGGCCGCCGGGCAGCGTATGAAAAAGCGGGGCGCGATGTCCTGTTCGGGGGAGCGCACGCGCCTCGCGTGCAGTTCGACGCGCCACGCGGCGAACGGTTGTGGCGCAAGCAAGCACCGACCGTTAAGAATTTTTCACCCGCACAAGTGAGCCGCGAGGCGGGCGCGCTCCCCGCTACGAACGCACCAAGCATGGCCGCTTGGGATCGAATTTCCAGCCGGGAATCAGAAATTGCATCGCGGCGGCATCGTCGCGCGCGCCGAGGGACATTTTGCGGTAAACCTCGTGCGCCTTTTCGATTTCATGCATGTCGATTTCGATTCCGAGGCCGGGCGCGGTGGGAACATTGATCATTCCGTTCACGATTTTCAGCGGCGATTTGGTCAGCCGTTGGCCGTCCTGCCAAATCCAGTGCGTGTCGATGGCGGTGATTTTGCCCGGCGCGGCCGCGGCGACGTGGGTGAACATCGCGAGCGAAATATCGAAATGATTGTTCGAATGCGAACCCCAGGTGAGACCGCCCCAATCGCGACAAAGTTGAGCGACGCGCACGGAGCCTTGCATGGTCCAGAAATGCGGATCGGCCAGCGGAATATCCACGGCCTCCAATCGGAGCGCGTCGGCCAATTGCGCCCAGTCGGTCGCAACCATGTTCGTGGCCGTCGGCAAGCCCGTCGCGCGGCGGAATTCGGCCATGACTTCGCGGCCGGAGAGACCGCGTTCGGCGCCGCACGGATCTTCGGCGTAGGCGAGCACGCTGTTTTTTCCGCGACAGAGTGCAATCGCTTCCGCGAGGGACCACGCGCCGTTTGGATCGAGGGTGATACGCGCTTTGGGAAATTTTTCGGCGAGCGTGGTCACAGCTTCCATCTCCTGCGCGCCAGCCAGCACGCCGCCTTTCAATTTAAAATCGTTGAAGCCATAGCGCGCTTGGGCGGCTTCGGCGAGACGCACGATGCTCACCGTGGTCAATGCCTCTTCATGGCGCAAGCGCAGCCAATCGTCCTTCGCGTCCGGAGCGCTAGGATAGGGCAGATTCGTTTTCTTGCGATCGCCAATGTAAAACAAATAGCCGAGCGCTTCGACCGAATCGCGCTGTTGGCCTTCGCCGAGCAATGCCGCGACGGGCACATCGAGAAATTGGCCGAGCAAATCGAGTAGCGCGCTTTCAATGGCGGTGACCGCATGGATGGTGGTGCGCAAATCGTAGGTCTGGATGCCGCGCCCGGCCGCGTCGCGGTCGGCGAATTTCTGGCGCACCACGTTGAGCACGGCATTGCAGGCGCTGATGGTCTGGCCGATCACCAACGGCTTGGCGTCTTCGAGCGTCTGCCGGATCTTTTCGCCGCCGGGAACTTCGCCGAAGCCCGTTTTTCTGGAGTTGTCTTTCAGGATGACGATGTTGCGCGTGAAGAACGGGCCGTGGGCGCCGCTGAGATTGAGCAACATGCTGTCGTGGCCGGCAACGGGGATGACGAACATTTCGGTGATGGCAGGGGCACGCATGGCGCCGTGAATAGCGGATTAATGCCGGGCAATCAAGTTCCGGGCGGACTGGGCGAGGCAGAAAAAATCTTGTCTCTTTTTGCCGTTCAGCGGCATGTACCAGTAAATGCAGTACCGCGACGACAACAGTCTTTTACGGGAATATGCGGAGCAGGACTCCGAAGATGCGTTTGCTGCGCTGGTAACACGGCACATCAACACGGTGTATTCTGTCGCGTTGCGGCACACAGGCAACCCGCATGAAGCAGAGGAGATCGCGCAGGTCGTCTTTGTGATCCTGGCGAAAAAATCGCGAAAGCTCGCGAAGGGGGTCATTCTTTCGGGATGGCTGTATCAAACCGCCCGGCTGACCTCGGTGACGTTCATCCGAAGTGAAATCCGCCGTGCCCGCCGCCAACGAGAGGCTTTCATGCAAACTCAAGCGAACGAAACCGCAGCGGACCTTTGGCCGCAGATTTCTCCGTTGTTGGACGCTGCGATGGCTGAACTGGGTGAAAAGGATCGGCACGCTCTCGTGTTGCGCTACTTCGACCAGAAAAGCATGAGGCAAGTTGGGGAAACTTTGGGGGCGAGCGAGGATGCCGCCAAAAAGCGGGTCGCCCGCGCATTGGAGAAATTGCAGAAATTCTTTTTCCGGCGCGGCGTCATTTCGACCACGGCGGCCATTGCGGACGTCATTTCCGCAAAAGCGGTGCAAGTGGCGCCGGCGGGTCTTTCGAAGGCGGCGGTTGCGTTGGCCGTCGCAAAAACCACTGCAGTGAGCGGATCCACCTTCACCCTGATGAAAGGAGTATTGAAAGTTATGGCATGGACCAAGGCACAAACGACAATCACCCTGAGTCTCGGCGTGTTCCTGGTTGGCACGGGAGCGTACCAGACGCATCGAGCCGCCAAGCTGAACACGCAAAACCACGCACTTCAGCAGCAGAAGACGGCACTTACTGAACAAGTCCGGGAATTGCAGAAGCAGCGTGATGACGCGACCGACCAATTGGCTTCGCAGGCGGACGAAGCGGCACAAAACGACAAAGACAACAGCGAACTTTTGAAATTGCGCGGCGAGGTGGCGCAATTGCGGCCCTTGCAGCAGCAACTTGCGCAATTGAAAAACGGCGCGGGCAGGGCGGCCAGCGAGACCGCCTTGGAGGTCACGGGTCCCAATAAGGTCCTGTTCGATTTCCTGGGCGATCCGGTCCCTCCGCCGCCCGACCTCAACCACGCTTATACTCGCGAAGGGCTGGAGGAGGCTTTGCAATCTGCCGCCAGCAATGCGGGTGTGAACCTTAAACGAATCGAGATCGATGATTCGGAATTCCCTTTCCTGGTGGGCATCGTGTGCGACAACGACGGTTACCCGAAACTGAAGGAGCAAATTCAGAAGATGCAGGATTATCAGTGCTCCGGTTCCGTCGGCAGCGACAGTTGTAACGCTTTCAATATAACTCCTTACCGGCTCTTTTCCGGCCAAGACAGCGTCAATGCCAATCGACGCATGCTGGTTCGGGAATCGATACTCTTTAACAAAATCAGCGGCCAGCAGTAGGCGTGATCTTGCGCAAATGCGAACCAGATATCGGGTTGCTCTTTAATTCGAGCCGTTTGATTTCGCCGACGATGACGAGGTAACAAAAGATCGCTCCCAACGCATTCGCGCCGACGTACAACAGCGCGGCGGAAAAACTGTTCGTGAGATTAATGAGGTAACCGATGATGATCCCGGTCGTGAGCGCGGCGGTGTTTCCGAAGGTGTTGAACAAGCCGCCGCTCAGGCCGGTGATTTCCTTCGGCGAGGTGTCCGAGACCACGGTCCAGCCGAGCGCGCCGAATCCTTTTCCGAAAAAGGCGAGGGACATGATGGCGACCACGACCGAGATAGCGTGGACGTAATTGCAGACAATCATCACGCACGAAAGCAGCATGCCCAGGACGATGGGCAGTTTGCGGCCGAACGTGAGCGAGAAACCGCGGCGCAAGAGCCAGTCGGAAAAAATGCCGCCGAAGACGCCGCCCACGCAGCCGCAAATGGCCGGCAGCATGGCGACGAAGCCGACTTTGACGATCGACATGCCGCGTTTTTCCAGGTAGCTCGGAAAATAGATGATGAAGAAATACGTCAGCGTGGTGATGCAAAATTGCCCGACATAGATGCCGATCATCATGCGGCTGCGGAGCAATTGGCGGAGGTGCGACCATTTCACATTGAACCGCGCGCCGGATTTTGCGCCCATGTCCATGTTCACGAGCGCGCCGCCGTCTTCCATGTGTTTCAACTCGGCATCACTCGCGCGGCCGTCCCGGGGACTGTGAATGAGGCCGGACACAAACGGCGTCAAAACCATACCCAAGGCGCCCATGGTCCAGAAAACGCATTGCCAGCCGAAGCGGTGAATGATCCAGCCCATTGGCGCGAGCAAGACGAGTGAGAAATATTGCGAGGCGTTGAAGATGGAGGAGGCGGTGCCGCGCTCCTTGGTTGGGAACCAGGCGGCGACGAATCGGCCGTTTCCGGGAAAGGTGGGCGCGAAGGAAAATCCGACCAGCAACAACAGCGCGAACAGCACGCCGAACGCGAGCTTGCCATTGAGGTATTTGGTGAACCCCATCCAGAACATGAAGAACGACCACGAAAAAAACGCGACGACGTAAACGCGTTTCGATCCGAGCCGGTCGAGCAGCCAGCCGCAGGGAATTTGCGCGATCACGTAGGACCACGCCCACGCCGAGACCAGGTAACCCATCCAGACTGGATTCAGCCCGAAATAATGCGCAAGGTCCGTCTTGACCATGCCGAGTGAGCCGCGGTCGGCGTAATTCACCGCGCTCACGAAGAATAACGTGAAGACGATGAAATAGCGTGCGCAGTTTTTCATCGGGGGCCGTAAATTTTGTTGTAGGGGATGGGGAGGCTCACGCTTTTGCTGGAAAAAATTTAGAGTCTCCTCCCATCCACCCTAACCCTCACCTCGGCCCTCTCCCATCCGATGGGAGAGGGGGAAGTTGCTCCAACGTTTCTCGCCGAATAACGCGATTGGTTTACATCACTCAGGAGTTCAACGCGCGGACTTTTTGATAGAGTTCTCGCGTCGGCCCTTTCCGTTTGAGTTTCATTAAGCATGGGATGCTCTGTTCGATAGTCAAATCCGCGCTTCGGTTTCCGCGGCGACCCATTTGACGCTGTGATCGCCGGTGACGGCGACGGTTTCGAGCGGGGAATCAATCCGGAAAAAGGACCAGGGGCCGGGAATGAACGGATATTTCTCAATCACGCGCTCGTCGATGTCGATCCCGAGGCCGGGATCTTTTGGTACGATTAGCTCGCCGCTGAGAATATCAAAGGGCTCGCGCAGAATTTCCTCGGCGAGCGGCCAGGGATACATCACGGGGCGGCCGGGCTTCGTGTAAATCGGATATTCGAGCCATTCGACGACGTCCGCCGGCCAGCAGATTCCGAGATGCGCCGCGGCGAGCACTTCCAGCGCGGTGCCCCAACTGTGAAAGGCAAAACGCAGATTGCGTTTCTGCACGCTGGCAAAAATCCGTTGGCCCATCGCGAAGCCGCCCTGGCAGCAGACATCCATCTGGATGTAATCCGCGGCGCCGGTATCGATCAAATCGTAGAATCCGTTTTCCTGCTGCTCGTGTTCGCCGGTGGCAATTGGGACAATTTTTTTTGCGCGCAATTTCCGATAGGCGTCGTGATCATCCGGCGGCATTGGTTCTTCGAGCCAGGTAATGTTGGATTTTGCCATCTCGCGGGCGAGGTCCGTGACGGTTTCCGGCGAGTAACTTTTGTCACCCATGCGCCACCACGAATGCGCGTCGACCATCAGGCCGACATTCGGCCCGACCGTTCGGCGCATCAGTTCGACCGTTTTCAAATCCTGGTCGGGGCCGAGCGCGGGGCGCATTTTGTAGGCGCTGAAGCTCATTCTCGCGATGATCTCCGCCTCGCGCGCGTAACCTTCGGGCGACATATACATGCCGGCGCTGCCATAGAGCTTGATGCGATCACGTTTGCGTCCGCCGATGATTTCCGAGAGCGGGCAGCCTTCATAGCGCGCGGCCAAATCCATCAGGGCGATTTCCACGGCGCGGTAGGTTTTGGTGATTTCGAGATCGCCGGAAAATTTCAGTTCTGTCCAGCGTCGCGGATCTTTGCCCAGCAGGAACGGGCGAATCACGTCATGAATTTCCCGCTGCGCGCGCTCGTGCGCCGGGCCTGGCGCGTAGCCGGTCAAGCCGCTGTCGGTGCGCACGCGGATCAGCATGGCATCGCGCTTGATAATCGTGCGCTCGCCGCCCCAGAAGGGAAGCCGGGACGGCTCCGGGAGCGGATATGACATGAGGAACGCTTCAACTTCGGTGATTTTCACGGCGGAGTTTTAGCACGGAGGCGAGCGGTTGCAAAAGAGCAATCACTCGTTAGTGCCGCGAGTCCTCGTTCGCACGGGCGAGACGCCCGTGCCACTATGGCTGGCAATCCTCCTTCGTCAGTTTGCCGTCCACCAGGCGCCAGATTTTTCGGGTGTTCTTGTTGCGCAATTCGACGGGCAATGCGGCATCAGGGAAATTCTGGAAACAGACCGGCCGGACGAAGCGTTTGATCGCGAAGGCGCCGACGGAGGTGAAGCGCGAGTCGGTGGTCGCGGGGTACGGGCCGCCGTGGTGCATGGAAGGACATACTTCCACGCCGGTGGGAAAGCCGTTGAAGATCAGCCGGCCGGCTTTTTCGCGCAAAATTGAAACCAGGTTCGCGTGCGCGATCAAATCCTCTTCCGTGCCGTGAATGGAGGCGGTCAATTGGCCCGGCAGTTCGCGCGCGATTTGTTCCAGCTCCTCGGTTGAGCCGCAATTCACGAGCAGCGTGGATGGGCCAAATACTTCTTCGCGCAACACCGGTTGTTGACGGAATGTCTTTGCGTCGGTGTTGAATATCATCGCCGGCGCGCGGCCTTGCGTGGCTTCGGCGGTGGATTTTCCGACGACGCTGACACCCGGCACTTTTTGGAATTTTTCCGTACCCTCATGAAATCGGGCGCTGATGCCTTTGTGCAGCATCACGCCGGGCGCCACGGCGCTCGCAAGTTCGCCCACGCGCTCGACAAACGTGCGCCACTCGTTTCCGGGCGGCCCAAACGCCAAGCCGGGATTGGTGCAAAATTGACCGACGCCGAGCGTGGCGGATTGCGCCATGCCTTCCGCGAGGGCTTTTCCGTCCCGTTTCAATGCGCCCGGCAAAATGAAGATTGGATTCGTGCTGCCCATTTCCGCGAACACCGGGATTGGTTCCGGTCTTTTCGCGGCGGCATCGAACAACCCGCGGCCACCTTGCAAGGAGCCGGTGAATCCGACCGCCTTAGTTGCCGGATGCTGCACGAGCCGCATGCCCATTTCGACGCTCGCGCCGTGGACCATGGAAAAGACGCCGTTCGGCATTCCACACGCTTCCACCGCCGCTTGGATCACGCGCCCGACCATCTCCGACGCGCCGGGATGTGCTGGATGCGCCTTCACGATCACCGGGCAACCCGCCGCAAGCGCCGACGACGTATCGACGCCGCCGACTGAATACGCCAGCGGAAAATTGCTCGCGCCAAAAACCACGACCGGCCCGAGCGGCACCAGCATCCGCCGCAGGTCCACTTTTGGCGACGGCTTGCGGTCCGGCTGCGCGCGGTCGATCGATGCTTCCAGCCATGAACCTTCCCGCAACAGTTCGGCGAACATCTTGAACTGGTTCATCGTCCGATTGCGTTCGCCCACCAAGCGCGCTTCCGGCAACCCGGTTTCCACACTGGCGCGCTGAATTAACTCCTCGCCCAGCTTGAATATTTCCTCCGCGATGCGATCAAGAAATGCGGCGATTTTTCCAGCCGGCTGGCGGCGATATTCTTCAAACGCTTTTTCCGCGAGCGCCACGGCTTGGTCGGCTTCCGCAAGCGTGGCTTCGTAAAAAAGCGGGGATAGCTTTTCACCCGAGGCGGCGTTGATTCCCGAAAAAGTTTTCGCGCCGGTTGAGGCGACGGCTTTTCCGGCGATTAAATTTTTTCCGTGCAGTTCCATAAAGTGCGTGGCTGCACTTTAATGCGGATTTGCCGCCGTCGCAACGGAGGGGTGTTTTTCATTAAATGGCACGGGGAATGGGTTTGCGCCCGCCGACTGCCAGTCGGCGACACAGCAGGCCGCGAGCCTGCGCTACATACACGGATGCCGCACTTTCCTGCGCTATCGCTTCGGGTTCCGAACGTGGAAAACCGCTAAAGCGGTTGAAAACTCGTTGCCATTTGCAAACACCCAGCCAAAGCAGGGGTGCTAATGAGAGCGCGGCAGAAGCGCGCATTTGCCGATAGGCTCTCCTTCCAAAAAATCATCCACTTTTTTCTCGCCAAAGCTTTCCCGGAAAGGCACAAAGTCCGTTTCGGTTTTTGAATCATCAAGCCATGGTCGAAACGATTGTCATATTGGATTTTGGTTCGCAATACACGCAGGTGATTGCGCGCCGCGTGCGCGAGTGCAATGTCTATTCGGTCATCCTCCGTCACGATACGCCGGCAAAGGAAATCGAGGCGCTCCGGCCCAGCGGCATCATCCTTTCGGGGGGGCCGTCGAGCGTTTATGCCAAAACCGCGCCCATGCCGGACAAGGCGATTTTCAATCTCGGGCTGCCGCTGCTGGGCGTGTGCTACGGATTGCAATTGCTCGGCCATTTCCTCGGCGGGAAAGTCGAGAAAGGCGAGAAACGCGAATATGGCAAGGGGGCGTTGCGCGTGACCGATGGTTTTTGTCCGCTGTTTGCGAACTTGCCCGAATCGCTCCAGGTGTGGAATTCGCACGGCGATAAGCTCACGAAGATTCCCAAGGGGTTCAAATCGGTGGCAATCACCGAGAACTCGCAGTTCGCGGCCATCGAAAATCGCGAGCGGAAGATGTTCGGCCTGCAATTTCATCCCGAAGTCGCGCACACGCCGCGCGGGAAGGAAATCGTTTCCAATTTCGTTCACAACATTTGCGGCTGCGGCAAGAACTGGACGATGCGCAGTTACATCGAGCAGGCGGTGGAGGAAATTCGCGCGCAGGTCGGCAAGGAACGCGTCATTCTGGGATTGAGCGGTGGGGTGGATTCGAGCGTCGCGGCGGCGTTGATCCATAAAGCCATTGGCGATCAACTCATCTGCATTTTTGTCAATAACGGCGTGCTGCGCGGTCGTGAGGCGGGCGTGGTGCGCGAAGTGTTCGGCCGGCATTTCAAGATCAAGCTCCAGTATGAGGACGCCTCGGAATTGTTCCTGCGCCGGCTCAAGGGCGTGACCGATCCCGAGCGTAAACGCAAAATCATCGGCAAGACATTCATCGAAGTTTTTCAGGGCGCCACCAAGCGCGCGGGCAAAGCCAAATTTCTGGCGCAGGGCACGCTTTATCCTGACGTCATTGAATCGGTTCCGATCGCCGGAAATCCCGCGGCGATGATCAAAAGCCATCACAATGTGGGCGGTCTGCCCAAGAACATGAAGTTTCAACTCGTCGAGCCGTTGAAATGCCTGTTCAAGGATGAAGTGCGGGAGCTGGGGTTGGAATTGGGGTTGCCACGCGAAATCGTGTTGCGCCAGCCGTTCCCGGGTCCGGGGCTTGCGGTGCGGATTCTGGGCGAAGTCACGCCCGAGCGCTGTGAGATTTTGCGCAACGCGGATACCATCGTGGTCGAGGAAATGAAGGCCAGTGGTTGGTATTATAAAATCTGGCAAAGCTTCGCCGTGCTGCTTCCGATCCGGAGCGTGGGCGTGATGGGCGATGAACGCACCTACGATTACACCATTGCCATTCGCGCGGTGGAATCCCAGGACGGCATGACGGCGGACTGGGTGAAGCTGCCTTACGATCTTCTCGAAAAACTCGCCAGCCGCATCATCAATGAGGTCAAAGGGGTCAATCGCTGCGTGTTCGACATCACGAGCAAGCCGCCGGGAACCATCGAGTGGGAATAAGGACCATGCCGAGCTGATGCTCGGCGCTCGGCGCTCCGACTTTTTGCAGGCGTTACACATAGGGTAATGTACTACGCCGTTTGGTATTGCTCACTGCACGCGTTTGGCTACGATTATTTTCCGAATTGAATTTTTAGGGTTGGTTTTTCGTCCGCTTAACCGTTGCAGAATCACAGGCACCAAGATGATCGCCTGCTCATATTTATTTTAGATGAAAAACTCATATTCAAAGTTCCGCGGAAAACTTCTCGTGGTTGCGCTGCTCGCCGCCGTCGCGCGCGTGGAAGCCAGTGAAAATGTGCCGCACGAGCCGTTCGCGCAGTGGGCGAATGTGCCCGACCAAGGCCAGCTCGTGGTCCGCCTCACTTACGAGGAATCCGAGGCGTATCATTTCTGGGCCGATAACACGCGCCACTCCGTCGATTTCAAGCTGGGCGGCGAACATTATGGCATCGACATCAACCAGGGTTACGTGAGCCTGCAATACGGCATCAGCGAGCGCTGGGCGGCGGACCTCGCGCTCGGTTACACCACGGTCGGCTGGCGATTCTTCGCGAATGGCCAAACTCCCGGCACGGTCCGCTCCACGACCGGCCTGATGGATGTTCCGTTCGGCTTGCGCTACCAATTGCTCAAGGAAGGCGACAGCAACATTCCCGGCTGGGCGCCCACGCTGACGGCCCGCTTCGGCGCGATTGTGCCCGGCAGTTTCGATGATCATATTCCGTTTGCGCCGGGGACCCGCTCCACGGCGATCGAGCCGGAGTTGCTGGCGCGAAAACATTTTGGCTGGGAGGGTCTCGGCGCCTATGCCGACGGTTTGTTTCGATGGAACCACACCACGGGCAACGACTGCTACATCGTATCGCTCGGCCTATTTCAGCAGATCAATAGATGGGAACTGGACGCCGGCTACCGTCATCTCGGCAGTATCAACGGCAACAACATCCAATTCGACCCGGCAACGCAGGATATCGTTTACCCGCGGGCGGTTCGCGAGATCCAGGATTCCTTCGAGGCCGGTTTTGATTATCGCACTCCCTGGCATGGGCTGCGCATGGGCTTCCAGTCGCGGACGGTTTTTGACGGCGCCAACACAGACAAGAAATTCTGGCTCGGGGGCTTCATCGAAATGCCTTTCAGCCTGGTGAAGTGAGGGACGCGGTTGATTGTATCGCGGATTTTTAATCCGCTGTATCGCCGAATTGCATTCGGCAGGCGGGCCACCTTGTTCAGGCGCCTGCAATTTTCACGCGATGCGGATTATAAATCCGCGATACGGCAGATTGAAAATCGGCGCTACCGGTAGCTTGACGCAGGGCGTGAACGCGGCGACGTTTCTCGCGCTTGGCGCAGGATTTGGCAGAAAAAGCGACAAGCGATTTATTCGCTCGCGTCTCGAATACTCCCGCTGTGCAATCCCTCGCGCGGCGCCTGGAGAATGGGGGCGTGTTTGCCTGCACCGGCATCAGCGAAGTCGCCCGGCCGTTTTTCGCGGCCCTGCTGCGGCAATTGTTCCCCGGACGGCCCATTGTCGCGGTCGCCGATATCCTGAAAACGCAGGAAAGTTTCCAGCAGGATTTGGAAACCTGGTTCAGTTTGGCATCCACCGCGCCAACCGCGCCGCTTTTTTACCCGGCATGGGAAGTGTTGCCGCAGGAAAACAAACTGCCGCATTCGGACACCATCACAGACCGGCTGCAAAGCCTCATTGCGCTCGCCGGAAAAAATGCCGGGGCTTCCACGATTGTCGCCAGCGTCACCGCGCTGCTGCAAAAAACGTTCACGCCCGACACTTTGCGCGCCCGCACGCGTGCGTTGACGCGCGGTGAACGCATTGATCCGCTTGATCTCATTGAATGGCTCGAAGAACAGGGCTATGAACCCGAGGCGCAGGTCACGCAAAAAGGCGAACTCGCGTTGCGTGGGGGCATTCTCGATGTATTTCCGCTGACGAGTCCGTGGCCGGTGCGGCTTGAATTCTTCGGCGACGAATTGGAATCGCTCCGTTATTTCGATCCGCAAACGCAGATTTCGCGCGAAGAAATTGCTTCGGTGACGCTGCCGCCCGCGGGCGAATTGGGTGTGCTGAAGCGCGACGCGGAACGGGCCGAGCAGCAGCCGCTCGGGACGCTGCTGGATTTTTTGCCCGCAAACACGATTTTCGTTTTGTGCGAACCTGAATCGCTCGCGTTCCATGCGGATGAGTATGCTCAACTTGTTTCGAAGGACGATTTGTTTTTCGTTTCCTGGCAGCAATTCCGCGAGGCCGCCCAGGCGCAAGGCAAAAGCATTTTGGAATTGTCCGAAGCGGCCGATGAGACTGACGATTGTCTCGACCTGGAATTCGCCGGCCTGGATGCCTATCGCCCGCTGGCGGAACGCGCGGTCGAACCGCAAATTGCCGAGGTCCAGCGGCGCGAATTTTTCGCGCAACTCCATCGTTGGGTTCGCCAGGATTACTCCGTTCATGTCTTCTGCAACAACGACGGCGAGCAGCAGCGGTTTTCGGAAATATGGAATGAACTTTTGGGGGATGAGCGTAGTGGCACGGGCATCTCGACCGGACGAACAGAAACTCACGGGCGAGACGCCCGTGCTACCACCCACATCGGCTCGCTCGGGCGTGGCTTCATTTCGCACGAAGCCAAATTGGTGGTCGTCACGGATGCCGAGATTTTCGGACGTTACAAAATCCAGCGGCCGCGCCGTCTGAAATCTCCTCACGCGCTCGCCACTCGGTCCGCGCTGGACATTGATTTCACGGATTTGGAGGAGGGCGATCTGGTGGTTCATCTGCAGCACGGGATTGGGAAATATCTCGGCTTAAAAAATCTTCCGGCTTCGGCCGGTTCGAAACCCGAAACCCGAAATCCGAAATCCGAAACGGAGTGCCTGGTCATCGAGTACGCTCCGTCCGATTCCACGCAGGAGCCGCCCAAACTTTATGTCCCTGTCACTGAAGCTCATCTGGTCAGCAAATACGTCGGCGCGGGCAAAATCCGTCCGCCGCTGAACACGCTGGGCGGGACTCGCTGGCAGAAGGCGAAAGAACACGCCGAGCGGGCGGTGCGCGATGTCGCGAGCGAACTGCTTTCCATCCAGGCCGCGCGCGAATCACAGGAGGGTCATCCGTTCAAGGCCGACACGCCCTGGCAGCGTGAATTTGAAGGCTCATTCATTTTCGAGGAGACGCCCGATCAACTGCGCGCCATTCAGGAAACCAAGACGGACATGGAACGGCCCAAGCCCATGGACCGGCTCATCTGCGGCGACGTGGGTTTTGGCAAAACGGAAGTTGCCATTCGCGCGGCGTTCAAGGCCGTGATGGATGGCCGGCAGGTTGCGGTGCTGGTCCCCACGACGGTTCTGGCGCAGCAGCATTTCAACACGTTTCGCGAGCGCATGGCGGATTATCCGGTCCGCCTCGAACTGCTTTCGCGTTTTCGCACGCGGCGGCAGCAGCAACGCGTCATCAAGGACCTCGGGGCGGGCTCGGTGGACATCGTCATCGGCACGCATCGGTTGATTCAAAGCGATGTTGTGTTCAAAGATCTCGGGCTGGTGGTCATTGACGAGGAGCAACGCTTCGGCGTGTTGCATAAGGAAAAATTTAAAATGCTGCGCAAGCTTGTGGACGTGCTGACGCTCAGCGCCACGCCGATTCCGCGAACGTTGTATCTCGCCCTCACGGGCGCGCGCGACATGAGTTCCATTCAAACGCCGCCGCACGACCGATTGCCCGTTGAAACCATCGTTACGCAATATGACGAACGCGCCATTCGCGATGCCATCCAGCGCGAATTGCATCGCGGCGGCCAGGTTTACTTCCTGCACAATCGCGTGATGACCATCCACACGATGCAACAAAAGCTGCAGATGCTCGTGCCGAATGCGCGCATTGTGGTCGGCCATGGCCAGATGCATGCGGACGATTTGGAGGAGGTGATGACCAAGTTCGTGAATGGCGAGGCTGACATTTTGCTCTCGACCACGATCATTGAAAGCGGCCTGGATATTCCGAACGCGAATACCATCATCATCGATCGCGCGGATCGGTTCGGATTGAGTGACCTTTATCAATTGCGCGGACGTGTGGGCCGTTACAAGCACCAGGCGTATGCTTATCTTTTGCTGCCGCGGCATGCCCGGCTGCTGACGGATGTCCGTAAGCGCATCAGCGCCATCAAGCAATACTCCACGCTCGGCAGCGGTTTCAAAATCGCGATGCGCGACCTGGAAATTCGCGGCGCGGGCAATCTGCTCGGCTCGGAGCAAAGCGGCCATATTACCGCCGTTGGCTTCGAGCTTTATTGCCAGTTGCTCAAGCAAAGCGTGGCTTCGTTGAAGGGCGAAAAGGTCAAGCCGCGGCTGGAAGTGCAGGTGCGTTTGGATTTTCTCGGTGACGCGGCGACGCTGCCGGAGAATTATGCGACCGAGCCGCAGCATCGCATCGAAATTTATCGCAAGCTTGCCCAGGCGACGGACAAATCCGCGCTGGAGACTCTGCAGAAGGAACTCCGCGACCGCTTCGGCCCGCTGCCGCAGCCGGTCGAAATCCTTCTGCTGGTGGGCGAACTGAAAATGCTGGCGACCGACCGCGGCATCACCGTCATGGAAGTGAGGGAGGAAAAAGTGATGCTCACGCGGCAGGGCGATTTCATCACGCTGGGGGGCAAGTTCCCGCGGCTGACTAAAAAAGACGTCAAAGGCCGGCTGAGAGAAATCAAGAAGCTGCTGCTGGCTTTGTAATCTCTTTAGAACGTGGCAGCCGACAAGGAGGCTCAGAATTTTTTCGCGCAGAAAATTTGTGAACCTGCTTACGTCGGCTGCTATGGTGCTGAATCAGTTCGCTGATCCCCCGGCTTTTCGGGCCGTTCCACACCAGCGTTCGTTTTCGAAGAAACGGAGTTCGTCTGCGGCAGCATCCTGAGGGGGGCGGGCTTCGGTATTGGCCAATGCATGGTATCGCGCTGCTCGCGCGTCCGATGCACCAAGACGCTCATCCAGATCACCGCCAGCAGGATCCAAAACACCACTCCGGCCAGGACAATACGCGGCCAGGTATAACGCCGCGGTTCGCCCGTTTCATTTTTCTCTTCCATACCGCCAGCATTATCTCTGATTCTGCGGCCCCAGCACCATCCGAAAATCTGAGCGTGAAATTAATGGGGAGGATTAGAAGCGGGTGAGTCCGTCGTAGCGCCGATTTTCAATCGGCCGTATCGCCGAGTAGCACTCGGCAACGTGTACATTCGCCGACAGCGCGTTGAGTTAGCGACGCCCAGCCGAATGCAATTCGGCGATACAGCAGAGCGCAACTCTGCGCTACAGTGACACGGCGCCACCTGCTTTTGATCACGCGCAAATATATTCCTGCCAAATCAAAGGTTGCAACCGGTTCGCATTTTAACGATTTAACTGTTTAACAATTTAACCGACATGCACCTGGCCCACCTGCGCCTCCGAGACTTCCGCAATTACGCGCGGTTGGACGTGGATTTTGCGCCCGGTTTTCATCTTCTCCTGGGCGACAACGCGCAGGGCAAAACGAATATTCTCGAGGCCATTTACCTGATGGCCACGCTGCGCTCGTTCCGCGGCGTCGGTGGCGCGCAAATGGTCCGGCATGGGCAAAAGGGTTATTTCGCCGGCGGCAAAGTCGTCGGCCAGGGCGAGCGCGAAATCAAAATGTATTGGTCGGCCACCGAACGCAGTCTCAGCCTCGACGGGCGCCCCGTGCGCAAGCTCACGGATTATTTGGGCGCGCTGCGAACGGTCGTTTTCTGCACGGAAGATTTGCAACTCATCAAGGGTACCGCGCGGTCGCGACGGCGTTTTCTGGATTTGCTGCTGTCACAAACGCACGCCACTTATTTGCCGCTCCTTCAGCGTTATGCACAGTCGCTGCGCTCGCGCAATGCGCTCCTGAAACGACACACGCTTGATGAAGCCGCTCTCGAAGGTTTCACGCGCGAACTCATTACCGCCGGGGATGAAATCATCCGCATGCGGCGCGAGTTGGTCCCGAAATTGTCCCCGCTCGCGCGCCTGGCTTATCGCCGCATTTCCAACGACGCGGAGGAATTGCGCATCGAATATCTGCCGAGCGTGAAAAAGGATTTCGCGGTTGAGCTCGCCCAATCGCGGCGCCGCGAGCAATCCTATCGCGCCACGCTCATCGGGCCGCATCGCGACGACTTGCAGCTTCTGCTCAACGAAAAATCCGCGGCTCAATTCGGCAGCGAAGGGCAAAAACGGACGCTCGCCACGTCTCTAAAAATGGCGCAGGCCGAATATCTCACCGGCATCCACGGTTCACCGCCGATTTTGCTCATCGACGACATCATGGGCGAGCTGGACGTGAAACGCCGCAGCGGTTTCCTGCCGTTGCTGGAGCGCGCTCATCAATCACGCGGGCAGGTTTTCATGACGGCGACGGAGGAGAATTGGCCGCAGGAATTGAGCCGGGAGTTGCAGAAGTGGGAGGTCACAAGTGGAACATTAAAACTAAATAGTCACGAATGAGAGCTCATCTGGAAACCCGAAGCCCGAAATCCGAAATCCGAAAGAAGCTCGAAGTCCGAATCGCCGCAGACTGGCTCAAACTTGGCGTCTTCCTTTTTGAATTCGGCATTCTTTCGGATTTCGGACTTCGGACTTCGGATTTGCAAAGGTCGCCACCTCATTTCACCGCCGTAGCATGCGCGCGGAGCCAAACCAAATCCTGATTGTCGGGCGAGACGCGGACATATTCATGTTTTTTGGTTTCAACGCCGAACTGTTGCCGCTCGAGAACTTCCGCGCTGCGCCAGCGATGAATTTCCGCGTGGCCATCCGCGAACGTCACTGCCCCGGCGCCCGCGTGGTAGCCCGCCGGGATATCCACGATTTGATCCACCAACATATCGACCGCGAAATAACCGTCATCGATGCTGTCGTCCCGTTCGTCAATGAAGACGAGCGCGTCGCTGGGAGAGATTCCGATAATGTCGGTCGTCTTCCGGAAAACTTCATAGCCCGGATTCCAGAGCGTGGTGTTGCATCCCATCCATCCGCTCATGGATACCGTGCGCGCCACCGGATAATCCGCGCCGCCTTCTTTGGCCATGACCCGACTCGCGGTGCAATGATACAAATCCGCCGACTTGCTGTATGGCCCGAGTTGCGCCCATTGCGAATCCAGCAGGAGAGCCGTGTTGGTATTGTCCGTATTGTTGGCCTGGCGCGGATCCAGCCATCCCGTCACCCAGTTCAGATTCCCGCGTGTGGCTCCATTCACGCCCGCTTCACTCTGCCAATCGTTTCCGGCGATGAAGTCACGGTTCTCATCCGCATACAGATGCCAGCCAAGCTGAAATTGTTTCAGATGGCTCATGCAATTGGTAACTTGCGCACGGGCCTTGGCCTTGGACAAAACCGGCAGCAGAAGCGCCGCGAGGACGGCGATAATGGCGATGACCACCAAGAGCTCGATCAATGTGAACGCGCGGAAGCCGCGAGGTTGGGAGGGGACATTCACGGAACCAGACTAATCCCAAGGTTTCATCCCGGCAATGGCTTTGAATCGTGCTACTTTCCCGGTTGGGCTCACGCATTCGCTTTTCGGGAAAAGCAGGTTGGACCGGAGCATGCGGCGCACTTGTAGCGCCGGCGTCCTCGCCTGCGAGTTCCGACGCCGTCCCGGTGCCAGGACCAACTGTCGTCCGTATTGTGCTTTAATGTCTGGCGGCGAGACGCCGCCGACACTCGCAGCCCGGGCGCTGCGCTACATTTTACCGCGGGAACCCTGACTTTCCCGCTTTCCTGCCTTCCTCATTCCTCATTATCTTACGCCCATGCGAATTTTGTCAGGCATCCAGCCTTCCGGCGCTTTGCATGTCGGAAATTATTTTGGGATGATGCGGCCGGCCATTGAGCTGCAGGAAAAGGGCGAGGCGCTTTATTTCATCGCGAATTATCATTCGATGACTTCGCTCTTCGATGCGAACCAGCGGCGGGCGAATACGCTGGACGTGGCGCTGGATTTCCTCGCCTGCGGTCTCGACCCGAAAAAGTCCGTTTTTTTCAAGCAATCCGATGTGCCGGAAGTGACCGAACTCTCCTGGATGCTCACCACGCTGATCCCGGTGACCCGGCTTGAACTCGCGCACAGTTACAAGGACAAGATCGCGAAAGGCATTCCCGCCAATCACGGCATTCTCGCCTATCCCGTCCTGATGGCCGCCGATATTTTGATCTACGATTCCAATATCGTCCCGGTGGGCCGCGACCAAAAGCAACACGTGGAAATGACGCGGGACATGGCGACAAAATTCAACGAGACCTACGGCGAGACGTTTGTTCTGCCCGAACCTAAAATTCGCGAGGAAGTCGCGGTCGTCCCCGGCACGGACGGGCAGAAAATGAGCAAGAGCTACAACAACACGATCGAGATTTTCGGCGATGAAAAAGCCATTCGCAAAAAAATCATGGGCATGGTGATGGACAGCCGAACGCCGGCGGAGCCCAAGCCGGACGCGGACAAAAACCTCGCGATTCAATTGCTTAAGCTCGTGGCGCCCACGGACGTGGCCAAGGATTTCGAAAATCGCCTGCGCGCCGGCGGGCTCGGCTACGGGGATTTGAAAAAAGCGCTGTTCGAGCATTACTGGAATTATTTTGCCGAGGCCAGGAAAAAGCGCGCCGAACTGGCGGCGAACCTGGATCACGTCAACGCGATATTGAGCGAGGGCGCGGCGAAAGCACAGGCGCTGGCGCGCCAGGTTTTGAACCGCGCCAAAAAGGCCTCGGGCCTTGACTAACATTTGTGCGCCTCACGCTGGCGGTTGGCATTGACCCGGCGCAAGCCCGATAGTGGATGAAATTACGCGACTCTCTCAAAACTGAGATCACGGGCGCAGGACTTGCCGGGGCGATGGCAAGGCAGCCAGTTCTGACCATCGTGCTCGTTTCGCTGGCAGTCATCGCTCTCAATTGTTTTCCGATTATCTTCTGCGGAAAAAGCTTCGTCGCTCCGGCCTGGGGCGTGCCGATGCTTTATGAACGCTACCCAACGCTGCCTGGCATGACCAATACCGTGCCCGTGGATGCCCACGGCAGCGACACCGGCGCGATGGAAATCTGGGGCGTGCCGGTCGGTTTCATTCAATCGCGCAGCGTCTGGGAACACGGCGAACTGCCATTCTGGAACCGCTACAGCCACGCCGGCGACACGCTCATCGGCCAGGCAGTGTCGATGATTGGCGACCCGCTGCAGTGGATCGTCATTGCCGGGCACGGCTCGGCGATCGCGTGGGACATCAAATTCCTGCTTGCGAAGCTTCTTTTCGTGATCGGCTTCGGGTTGCTCATCCGGCGACTCTTCGGCGGGCTGGCGCTGCCGTTGATTTTCTGCGCGCTGGCGGGTTATTGCGGGGCGTACTATTACATCTACAACCACCTCGTGTTTTTTGTTTTTTCCTACTCGCCGTGGATATTGCTATCAGCGCTGGAATTGCTCAATTTGCAATCGAGACATTCTTTTCGCTGGGGACTGGTGTGGCTGTTGGTGAATTTCGGTTGCTTCAATGGCGGCCACGTGGAACCGGCCGTGATTCTTATTGGCGGGTTGAATGTGGCCGCGCTCGCATTCGCGCTGGTGAACGTCCGTGGCGTGGCGGCTGCCGCAAAGGTGCTGCTCCGGCTCGCGGCGGGCACAGTTCTGTTCCTGTTTCTTGCGGCGCCGATGTGGCTTTCGTTTTTAGCCGCACTGCAAGGAGCGTATTCGCTCCATTCGGAAGTGCACGTGGTTCAATATTCGTTTGCGAAGCTGCTTGGAATTTTTGATGACGTCTTTTTTCGTCTGCCGGTCAACGCAGTCATTTTCATGGCGCCCGGGCCGGCAACCAGCTTCCTGATTTTTGTGGGCGCGGTTTATTCCATGGTGCGATGGCGCGTGGTCAAAACCGAGCGGTTCTTTTGGGTCAATCTCGGCGCGCTTGCGCTCTGGGGCGGCTGCGTTTTTGGCTGGGTTCCGTCGGGTGTGCTGGCCATGGTGCCATTTTTGAACCGCGTCGGTCACACGCATACGGATTTCTCCTATCTGCTCGTCATTCATCTGACCATCCAAGCCGCGTACGGTTTTCGATGCCTTGCGCGCGAGGCAAGTCTTCGTCGCGCCCTCATCGGGCTATCCGGAGTGGCGGTGGTGTTGGCGGCGCTGACCGCGCTCTATTATTTTGGATCTCAGCATGGGCCGATGTATTGGAGCTATTATGCGATTGTTGTTTTCGGGGCCTTTGCGGCACCGCTGCTGTTTGCATTTTTGAAAAAACGGGGGCCGATCACTGCTGCCGGCATGACTGGTGTGGCGGTTTTGGCCTTCATCCCGAATTTCCGGTTCGGCATGTACACTTTAGGCCACCCGATGCTGATGCTGCCCGGCGACCGCGTCACCTTGAACGCGCCGAGCCCGGCTGTCGACAAAATCAAGGCCGATCACTCCGCGCCGTTCCGCGTGGTCGGCGCCGAATTGATTCTTACCGGGGATTACTCCGCCACTTATGGCCTCGAAGATATTCGTTCCTGCGCTCCGTTGAGCAACGCAAAACTCGTCAATCTCCTGCGCGATTTTCCGGGCATGAACGCGCACTCGGATTGGGTGATTGAACTCACGAATCTTTTTGCCGCCCACGCTCTGCTCAATTGTCTGAACGTCAAATACGTCCTCACACCGCCGGCGGTGAATGTCCAGGAGGGCCTCGGTTTCCGGCTTACATATACCAATGATTTGGGCGTCATTGAAAATCTGAAGGTCTGGCCGCGCGCATTCCTGGCCGACTCCGTCGTTCCGATTTCGTCCACGACGAATTTTATCAATTACCTGATCGCGCACGCCGACCGACCCTTCGCAGCCATCACACCCGAGGAACTCGCCGCGCATCCTGAACTGTCCGCGCTGCACACGAACGCGAATGCCTCGATCACCGCCGGCACGAATTATCAACTTCGGGTGAACTCAACGGCTTTCGATATTCACGCGAGCACGGCGGGCGTCGTCTGCCTTACCGAAGGCCAGGCGCGAGATTTCACGGCGACGGCGAATGGCGAACCCAAAGAGGTCCTCACGCTGAACCGCGCTTTCAAGGGCATCTATCTCGACAAGCCGGGCGATTACCACATTGAATTTATCTTTCGCCCGCGTCATTGGCGGCTGGCGTGCGCGCTTTTCTGGACCGCGCTCGGGCTGATCGGCATTTTCACCATCGCTGCATTCGCGGCTGGCCGATTCAAAAAGGTAGAGCCGCCGCCAAATCCTGATATACCAATGCCATGAGTGCATCAATCGCCGAAAGGCCGGCGGTCAAGGCCTGCCATATCTGCGAAGGCACGCGGGTTTATTATCTTTTTTCGATCGGCGATTATCGCGTCGTGCGCTGCGATGATTGCGGCCTGATTTTTCTCAACCCTCAACCGAGTAATGAAGAACTCACGCGGATTTACGGCGCGAATTATTTTCTTGGCAGCGAAAGCGAGGAGGGCCGACGCGCGGCCGGCGAAGTGAAGCAAGCGACAGCCGAGGCGTATCTCGCCGAAATTGCCCGCTATCGCGGTGGCGCACCCGGACGGTTGCTGGAGGTTGGGTGTGGCGAGGGCGATTTTCTGGCGGTGGCCGAACGCGCCGGCTGGGACGTTACCGGCATCGAATATTCCGTGAGCGCCACCGACCGCGCCCGTGAACGCATCAAAAAAGGCCGCGTGCTCTCGGGTGAATTGCGCGAGGCCGCGCTGCCGCCGGATCAATTCGATCTCTGTGTTCTCTCGGACGTGCTCGAACATGTCCGTTCGCCGCTGCAATTTCTCCGCGAAGTCCATCGCGTGCTCAAACCCGGCGGCGCGTTGTTTATCGCCACGCCTTCGCTTGATTCCTGGTCGGCGCGGCTGTTGCGGCAACGTTGGATGGAATTCAAGCCCGAGCACCTGGTTTATTTCGATCAGCAAACGCTTCAAACGGCGCTCTTCAAATCGGGCTTTCGCGAAACCATCGTGCAACCCGGCTGGAAAATCTTGAGCCTGGATTATGTACAAAAACATTTCGAGCGTTTTCCCGTGCCTTTCGTCACGCCGGCGGTGAAATTGCTCGTGAAAATTCTGCCCCGGGCCATGCGCGAGCGGCGCCGGCGCATTGTCGCCAGCGGCGTCATGGCCTTCTCGCGCAGGACGGAACTTAACCCGCAGCCGACACTCTCCGTCATCGTTCCCGCCTTCAACGAAGCCGCGACTTTCGAGCCAATGATGGACGACCTGCTGCGCAAGGAAATTCCCGGCTTGCGGATGGAAATCATCGTTGTTGAAAGCAATTCCACCGACGGCACGCGCGACCTTGCGCTCAAATATCAAGCCGATCCACGCGTAAAACTCATCCTCGAAAATCAGCCGCGCGGCAAAGGCCACGCGGTCCGCACCGGCCTGGCCGCCGCGACGGGCGATTACGTGCTCATTCAGGACGCCGACTTGGAATATGATTTTGAAGATTACGACGCGCTCTTGGAGCAACTGGTCGGCGGCCGCAGCGCGTTCGTGCTCGGCTCACGCCACGGCGGGCGGAAAGTGCTCAAGATGCGCCAGTTCACCGGCCAGCGCGGCCTGAGTTTGTTCGTGAATGCCGGCCATTGGTTTTTCACCACGCTTATCAATCTGCTTTTTCTGCAACGGCTCCGCGACCCGTTCACCATGTTCAAAGTTTTTCGGCGCGATTGCCTCTTCGGCCTCGAATTCGAGTGTAACCGCTTCGATTTCGATTACGAACTCCTCATCAAGCTCATCCGTAAAGGCTATCGGCCCATCGAACTGGCCGTGAATTACCGTTCGCGCTCCTATAAGGAAGGGAAAAAGGTTCGGATGTTACGCGACCCGCTTTCCTGGCTCGCGGTTTTGGCGTGGCTGCGGTGTGTGAAAATCGATCCGATGGAAGTCGCCGAGCGCGCGAACCGCAAGAAGTAGCGCACGGGCCGCCAGCAGGTCTTTAGAATCTTTCGCTGGTCGCGGAGCGACACGAGGACATTGGCCAGCCACAAAGTGGCTGGTAAACCGTGTTTATGGAGTCTTGTCCTGAAAAGACAATGGAAAAAGCCATTGATTCCAGCGTCCCTTCAGGACGCCATCGTAATGCAGGAATACCCAGCCACTGCGTGGCTGGCTAATTTCCTTTGTCGCTTCGCGACAAACGCAGTTTTACATAATCTTCCACTTCGGCAAATCCTGCGAATCCACTGAACCCACCGGCTCGCGTTTGCCGTTCACCACGATCAAATCATCGATATTGCGCTCGTTGAAAATCTTCAACGCCTCCACCGCCAGTGCATCGTCGCGAATGGCAATCGGGTTGTGCGTCATCACTGATTTCAGCGTCAGCGAAAGCACCGTTTCGTCCTTGGACATGCGGCGGCGGAAATCGCCATCGGTGAAAACGCCCACCAATTTGCCGCGCGCATTCACAATGCTGAGGCTGCCCGATTTTGCCCGCGTCATGATGAGCAACGCCTCCTTCACCAGCATGTCTTCGCGCGCCACGGCATTGCGCTCGCCCGTGCGCATGATGTCGCTGATGCGCAAGAGCAGCGCCCGCCCGATTGCGCCGCTGGGATGATACCGCGCAAAATCGCTTTGCTTGAACCCGCGCGCCTGCAACACTGCCATCGCGAGCGCGTCGCCCATCGCCAGCGACGCCGTCGTGCTTGCGGTCGGCGCCAAATTGAACGGACATGCTTCCTTCGCCACGCGCACGTTCAAAATCACGTCGCTGTGCAGCGCGAGCGATGACTTCGGATCGCCCGTGATGGAAATGATTTTTACCGCAAAGCGCTTGAACGCCGGCAATAAATTCAACAACTCCTCCGATTCACCCGAGTAGCTCAGCGCCAGGATCGCATCGCCATCATTCAAAATGCCCAGATCGCCGTGCAGTGCATCGACGCTGTTGAGCACGACACTCGTCGACCCTGTGCTGGTGAGCGTCGCCGCAATTTTCTGCCCGATATTGCCCGATTTCCCAATCCCCACCACGACGATCTTCCCCCGCCGCCGCAACGTTTCGACAATCACCTCCACCGCGCGCCCAAACGAATCATCCAGGTGCGCCCGCACCTTCTTGAGCGCTGCGATTTCGGCATCGAAAACTCGTTTGGCTTCCGCGAGGTAATTCATCGTGGGCAGAATGCAGCGAATGCGCGGTCTTTTCAATCCGGAACACAGGCAATCCGCGAAGGGACGGATTAATAATTTATAGATTCTGAAAACTCGGATAGCTGCGGAGCAGCGTCAGCCGCCCAGCCCCGCAGCGCGATCGCATATCGTTTCCTGATAGTGGCAGGGGGTGTCTCGCCCGTGCCACTACGATGCGGCGGATAGGCTCCCCAAAATTTCAATTCATCGTTCCGGTTCGGATCGTTTCGCGTGAGTTTGCCGGATTTTAAGCTATTTTATTTTCGTGAAACGCCCGCGCATCAAAACATTCCTGTTGTGCTTTTTGTGCTTCATTCCCGGAGCTGCTTTGCCACAAACCATTTCCGTGACGGAAAATCTTTGGAGCCTCGAACAGCAGGAAGATACCGACGCTGACCACCGCATCACCGTTCATGACCGGACGACGCCTTTTCAACTTCGCGATGAACATGGCGCGCTCATCCGCAGCGTGACCAATGTTTATCCGCTCTCGATTCTGCTGCAGGAATTCAAACGCGCCGAGGACCGGCACGAGGACCGGATCGAAATCAATCAGCTCCATCTCGACGAATCGGCGGCCGACCGCACGCATCGGCTGATCAGGGAAGTTTACTGGGACGCGCTGACCCGGCGGATCGATGCCGACGATATCGACCAGGTGGTGCACGACTCGAAAACGGCTTCGAAATACGATTATATTTACGTTCCTGCTTCGGACAAGGTCGCCGTCGATTATTTCAAATCGGTGGAACACGACGCGGCGGAGCACGATCGGTCACCGGCGCTGAAGGTCGTGTTGCTGCCGGCTCCGGACAAAATCACCGGCGATTTCATCCGCAACCTCGACGGCTCGCATGGCATTCTTAGTTTAAAATTGGAATCGGACGGCAAATCGCTCCGCGGCGTGCCTTATGTCGTTCCCGGCGGACGCTTTAATGAGCTTTATTATTGGGACAGCTATTTCATTGTGCTGGGCTTGCTGCAGGATGGCCGGACTGACCTGGCTCGCGGCATGGCGGACAATCTTCTCTACCTGCTGGAACATTACGGAAAAATTCCCAACGCGAATCGCACATATTATCTCACCCGCTCTCAGCCACCGTTTCTCACTTCAATCATTCGCGCGGTCTATGATGCCCACGCCGCGGACAAGAAATGGCTGGCATCCGCTATCAAGGACGCGGTAGATGAATACAGAAACGTCTGGTTGGGGCCTGACCGGCTCGTGACCATCGGAAAATATCGGTTGAGCCGCTATTACGATATTGGGAGCGGGCCTTGTCCCGAGGTTGAGCCCGGCCATTATGACGAGAAAATCATGCCTTGGTTGCGGCAGGTTCAATCTCGCGACTTGGAAACCGTACTGACTCCATTTCGTTTCCTGAACGAGTATTTGTATTGCGGAAATTTTTCGGACCTCAAGGCGGAAGGCATGACGCTCGGCGAATTTTTCAAAAACGACCGCGCGGTCCGCGAATCTGGACACGATACTACTCATCGCTTCGATGATCGAACCGCGGATTTCGTTTCGGTGGATCTAAACTCGCTGTTGTACAAGTATGAAACGGATTTCGGGGACATACTGGAGAAGGAATTTGGCGGAAAACTTCCGAGCCTGGGCCAGCCTTACGCCGACGCGAACTGGTGGCGAGAACAGGCGCGAGCCCGCAAGCAAGCCATGATGGACTTGATGTGGGATGAGCAGCGCGGATTCTTTTTCGATTACGATTTCGTCAACAAAAAGCGCTCCTCCTACATCAGCGCCACGGGCATTTATCCGCTTTGGGCGAAGATGCTGGACGCGCACGATCCCGCCGACCGTAAATGCGCTCAACGTGCTGTTTCTTACCTGCGCGAAAAGTTGGAATGCCCAGCCGGGCTGGCGGCGACCGCCCGCGAGTCCGTTGAACAGGCCCGCACCAAGGATCCGCGGCAATGGGATTATCCTTACGGCTGGCCGCCGCACCAAATCCTCGCCTGGCAGGCGCTGAAAAATTACGGCCTGAGCGCGGATGCCGAACAACTGGCCTATCGCTGGCTGTACACGATCGCGAAAAATGCCCACGACTACAACGGCACGATTCCCGAGAAATACAACGTCGTCACCGGCTCACACGATGTGTTCGTGGAGTACGGGAACGTGGGCACAAAATTTTCGTATATCGCACCCGAAGGTTTTGGCTGGATGAATGCGTCGTTCGAAGTGGGACTGAATTATCTTTCGTCTGCCCGGCTGGACGATTTGCGGCAGCTCAGACCGCCTCGGTAACAAATCTGGGCAGAGCAGCCGCCGCGGCTGCAGTTTGGTGCGCTTCGCGCCGAATGGTTCTGTGCGACCTGGCGAAGCGCCAACAGAAAAGCGCCGGAGGGCCGGCGCACTCCGGGGCGCTATCGCGAGTCAATGAGCGCGGGATATTCCGCCAGGTTTTGGAGTGCGGCGGCTCTCCGACCCTTTGAGCAATCACACCAACACCGAAGGGTTTACTATGGGACTAACTGCCGCTGGCGCTGAATTGCTGGCTCATCTGGCCGAGCCGCTTGTTGTCGGCACGAATGCGGGAAGCGAGCGTGCGGGAAGTTGCCTGCAGGAAAGGCGTGGCGAGCGAGGGCGCCTCTTTGGCGAGCCGCTCGAACGCAATCGAAGAAATCCGAAGCACCGAGCTGTCCACATTGGCAATCACATCCGCCGAACGCGGGCCGTGATCGAACAACGCGATGTCTCCGAAGAAATCGCCCGTGGCAAACGTGGATAAAATCGTCTCGCGATCGCCGGCCATGACTCGCGCGCGCAATTCGCCTTCGAGAACGAGATACATTGCGTCACCGGGATCGCCCTGGCGCACCACGACGCTCCATTGCGGGATGCGTTGCAGTTCCATGAAATCAGAAAGATGGCTCAATTGCGCATCATTCAGATCGGCGAGGATTTTGATTCGGCGCAACGAACCCGGCGTGATGGACGAACCTTCGGTCGAGCGGTCGAATTTTTTGCCGAAAAACATTTTCAGTTCGGTGATGTCCGCCGCGCGCTGCCATTTGGTATCGCGCCGCGTGAACACCCACGTGTCCGCCAGCACGCGCTCGTCTTTGATCCAATTCACCAGCGTGGGAAGCTCAACAGGGCCATAAGGGGAATCGTCGACGCCCCAAATGAAAAAGTCGTTCAAGTTCTGCTGAGTCATGGTGGCAAGCCTAGCACTCGCTTGCGGTTTTGGAAGCGGAAAAGATTACGGATTTATGCCGCGATTTTCACCTACCCGAAAAATCAGGGGCGGCCCGGGGTCTGCTCGTAATAAAAGGGGAGCGCACGCGCCTCGCGTGCAATTTGCGGCGTCTCGCTGCAAATTTCGCCACACAAACTTTTTGAGCCAAAGAGCAAAGAAATTGGATGGACGAAATCGACGGCGGGACGCCGTCGATGGCACGCGAGACGCGCGCGCTCCCCTTTTGTCTTACTCCGAATTCGGATACGAACCGAGCACTTTGACGAAACTGCATTCGTGCCTCAATTGCTCGATCGCCTTTGCCACCTTGCGATCCTCCTGGTGGCCGTCGCAATCAATAAAAAAGAAATATTCCCAGGCGCGGCGCTTGCTCGGCCGAGATTCGATCTTGGTCAAATTAATCCGATTCCGCCGGAATGCCGCCAGCGCATGATGCAGCGCGCCGACCTTGTCCGTCATGCTCACCATCAGGCTCGTCCGGTCATTGCCCGTCGGCGGGCTGCACTTGCGGCCGAGCACCAGGAAGCGCGTGGCATTCGCGGCGTTGTCCTGAATGTCCTGTTCCAGCACCGGCACGCCGTATTTCTCCGCCGCCAGCATGCCCGCGATGGCCGCTGCCTTTTTTTCCCTGGCCGCGAATTCCGCGGACCGCGCGTTGGAGGACGTCTCAATAATTTCCACGTTCGGCAGATTATTTTGAATCCAGCCGCGGCATTGCGCCAACGATTGCGGATGCACGTAGAGTTTTTTGATTTGTTTGCGCGGCGAAAGACTCATCAGACATTGCTGCACCGGCAAAATGATTTGCGCCACCACCTTCAAATCGCTGTCCACGAACATGTCCAGCGTGTGCGTCACCACGCCCTCGGTCGAATTCTCCACCGGCACGACGCCGTAATCCGCGCGATTTTTGCTGACCTCGGCGAACACATCGCCAATCGTCTTCTGCGGCGAATACAACAGGCTGGAGCCGAATTTGCGGATTGCCGCCTGGTGCGTGAACGTCGCTTCCGGCCCGAAATACGAGATCGTCATGGATTTCTCCAACGACAACGCGCTCGACATGATTTCCCGGTAAACCGCCTGGAGCGATTCGTTGGTGATCGGCCCCTCGTTTTGGCCGCAGACGCGCTGCAGCACCGCGCGTTCGCGATGCGGCGCGTAAATCTCCTCGCCCGCCTTCAGCTTGATCTCGCCAATCGCCAGGACATGCTTCGTCCGCTCATTCAGGAGCTTCACGATATGGGAATCGAGCTTATCAATCGCCTTACGATGTTCGGGAATATTCACAGCGAAGGTAGAATGCAGAAGGAAGAGGTAAGAATCAAACCTGTTTCCAGACGGCTAGCTTCACGTCCTATTCCGTCGGGCTATCGAGAGTCACCACATGGAGATCATCTTTGAAGATTGTGGCCCCGTGGCCATCAAACAGCACGTCTTTGGAAGTCGTTATCTGACTGGTAACCCCGGGTTTGGTCCTTCGCGTAAAGGTGAAATGATAAGCATCCTTGTCGCTCTTGCGCCCCACGAATTTCCAGGCAAGCTCGTACTCTTGGCCCGGCGAAGCGCCCATGTCCTTAGACTCAAATCCCGCTGATGTCGTTCCCGGCGAGGGATTAATGGTCACAGTCGAACTCGAATCCATTTTGCAAGTGACTCTGGTCTTGAATCGAGCTGAAACATTCGTGGCGATTTGCGCGTCGGCTGAACTGGCAATTCCAACCAAAAGCAAAAGTGTCAGGAACGTTTTCATAAAATTTATGTCGGGGCCTGCTCGCTCGACTGTTCCGTTTTCTGTTCTTCCGCCTTCTCCTCTTCTGCCTTCTGCGTTCCACCTTCCTCCTTCGGCTGTAATTGTTCCGGAGGCGCCGTCGCTAAACCCGGGTCCGCCGTCACCGGCGCCGGTGGTTTCTCCACCACAATTTTCCGCAACTCATCCGCCGCCGGCAAATCTTCCAGCGCGCGCAATCCGAAATATTCCAAAAACAGCGACGTCGTACCGTAAAGCGCCGGGCGACCCACCACTTCCGCGCGGCCCACGGATTCCACGAGGCCGCGTTCGGTCAAGGTCTGCATCGTGCCATCCACGTTCACGCCACGAATCTGCTCCACCTCGGCGCGCGTGATCGGCTGCCGATAGGCAATGATCGCCAGCGTCTCCAGCGCGGGCTGCGAGAGCCGCGGCGGACGCGCTTTCACGCCCACCATCGCCTTGAGCCAGGGCGCAAATTCCGGCTGCGACACGAACTGCCACGCCCCCGCCACGCACGCGAGCCGATAGCTGCGCTTCGCTTCCTCGTGGTCCTTCGCGAGTTGCTCCAGCGCCGCGATCGCGTCCTCTTCCTTGGTCTTCTTCAGCCCCTTGACCGTCGCGTCCGCGTCCTCCTGCTCGGCGGCATTCGCCAAAACGTCGCGAATTTCCTTCACGCTCAGCGGTTTTTGCGCCGAAAACAGGATCGATTCCAAAATGAATTTCAGTTCCATCTTCTAAATTTACGATTTGCGATTTACGATTGCGGCTCGCTCGTGGTTGGCGTCTGCTCCACCACCGGGAAGTCGGGCGAGACGCCCGACAGCACGTTTTTTTCCGCGACGGGATTCTCCGCCGTTGCTCCAGCCGCCGGTTGCGCTTCCGCCCCAGCCCTCCGTATGATTTCAATTTCCGCGAAGGGCTCCGGCTGCGCGCAAACCAGTTGTTTGAGCCGGATCAATTCCAGCAACGCCAAAAATGTGCACACCACCTCGGACCGGCTTGAGGTCTGCGCGAATAACTCGCTGAAAGTCACCTTGCCGCGTTCCGTGATGGCCTTCATCACCAATTCGATTTTTTCGCTGACCGTCCACTTTTCCTCGAAAATATCCCGCGAATCATCGAGCTTGTTGAACCGCTGCAGCACGCTGTTGACGGCGTTCAATAAATCGAAAATGGAAACCTCGGGCCTCACCGCTTTCTGTTCCGGCCCGAACTCGGGCTTGATCGGCAGGCGCGGAAACGTGTTTTCCTGCGCGGTCTCCAGCACTTGCAACTGCGCCGCCGCGTCCTTGAATTTTTTGTATTCAACCAACTGCCGGATCAATTCCCAGCGCGGGTCTTCGCCTTCGTCCTCGCCTTCCACCTGCACCTGTTTGTCGACCGGCAGCAATTCGCGGCTCTTGATGTACATCAGCGTGGAAGCCATCACCAGGAACTCGCCGGCGATTTCCAAATCCAACAGGCGCATCGTCTCGATATACTCGATGAATTGCGTCGCGAGTTTGGTGAGATTGACCTCGTAAATGTCCACTTCCTCCTTCTTGATGAGGTAAAGGAGCAGGTCGAGGGGCCCTTCAAAAACTTCAAATTTGACTTTATATTCAGCCATGCCGCCGCCTCGCCGGAATTCGCCGGCGCGGAATGAAGAAATCGTAAGCGTCGGCGCAGTGATTGGCAATGTCAGAACAACCGCGAGCCGCCTGAAACCGCAACCTGGCACACCGAAGCAAAACCGACGCAGTAGATAGTGGCACGGGCGTCTCGCCCGTGTGAATCGAAACGCACGGGCGAGACGCCAGTGCCACTATTAACGCAATGCGCGAAACATTTCGGGGAATTCTCCCCACGAATACGGGAAAAAGAGAACCACGGAGGACGTTTCCGAGCATGTAAATTGTTCTCGGCGGCATGCCTCGAAATTTTGAACGGCGGAAGATCGTTCAAAAAATCGAATGCATCCGTGTCATTAACATTAGGCGTCTGGGGATTGACAAAATTCCCGGAGAATCTACAATTTCATTGTTCGGGTAGCAGTACGTTTCTTCAGCGGGGTTCCCCACCCCCACCTCCTTGGCGTCTGCTGCCCGAATATTTTTTTGTGTTCCACTTGACGCTTGGCGCGTGTTTCCTTAGTTTCTCCTGCCCCACGCGGGGGCGTAGCTCAATTGGTTAGAGCGCTGCCCTGTCACGGCAGAGGTTACGGGTTCGAGCCCCGCCGCTCCCGCCATTTTTCAAATCGTAAAAAGTGTGCCACTGGCCGCGATGATTGCGTTTTCTACGGTTCCATGCCTGATGGTTATTAGGGTCACCTGCCGCATTTGTTCGCAATCATCGGAGGCATTGGAGTCATAAATTGTCATAAGGAACCAAGCGTGGAATTATTCCACGAATTGCCCCAGATGCGCGGAGTACGCGAACTGAATTCCGCGCTTCCGCGTCGTAAGTTCACGGAAAGACGTGTATTTTTTCCATCCTCCTAACGAGGCGTTCACAAATTCGCCGCCGCTTCAGTCTCACAGTGGCCGAAAATGGTATTGCATGATTTTGGAAATCGTTTTCAGCAGCCGATTGGCGAATTAGTGCGGCGTTTTGTTGAAACGATTCGGACCGAAGCAAATCAGGGCCGACCGATAATCTCCCGAGACCCGCATGCACTCGACTTTAGTAGTACGTAATTCTCGCGACTGAAACTCCATTGACAAGAACAAACATTGTCGTGTTAATGTCGTCTCAGCGAAACCCGTGAAGCATCCGTTGATGATAAGGCAATCAAATCTCCTTATTGGATGTCGCAAATCAGGCCATTTTTTATGAACCGCCCAAACGCTATCCTCCCCGCTTGTATCGCAGCCGGAATCCTGGGACTTTCCGGCCAGGCCGTGGTTGCCCAGACGACGGTGTTCAGCGACACCTTTGGAGGCAGCAGTTCGACTCAAGTGTCACCCATCACTCCGACGGCCACCGCGACTACGTATGAATATTTTACGCAGGGAGTGAATCCGACAACGCCAACTTTGGCTTCGGGCGACATGCATTTGGTCGGGCGAACAACCTCGATTACGACTTCCGAAATTCAGGCTCTGTTCACCAGCACTCCCGTGACATTGTCGACGGCCGGTCAATATCTGAACCTGACGATCGTCTTCACGGATAACCAAAACATGTTCCCTTCCGGGAGCCCTTCGACGCTTGATATTGGGCTGTACAATTCCGGCGGTGTGGCTCCAAATATAGGCGCGCGCCTGGATACAGGCACTTACGCGACCGGGGGCGGAACTCAACTTTGGAAGGGTTATATTGCGCGAATCGGCGGAACCGGTGGTGCCACTTCTGCAATTATTACCCGGCCCGCCCAAGGTGTGGTTACAGGCGGAACTACTTCGCAAAATCAGGACCTGCTTTTCAATGGAGCCAGCGGCACTGCTTCTTTCAATGATCCCACTGGATCCTCAGTCGCGTCGACCGGGGGGCAATTAGCCAGCGGCCTCACTTCAGGTAATGCCTACACGCTCAGCTATACGATCACGCTTTCGGCGGCCAATACTCTCACCATTAGCGATGATCTTTACAGCGGAACGACGGCGAACCCCCTGAACTTGCTCATTTCCCAGTCGGGTAGTACCAGTTCGTCGCCCATAACCTCATACGACGGATTGGCCTTCGGCTGGCGTCTGAATAATGGCAGCTCTTTGGCCAACGCCGCAGATATTAATTCGATAACGGTAAGCGATAATCTTGCCCCGGTTCCTGAACCCTCCGTTTTTGCGCTGGCTGGACTCGCTGTGGCCGGGCTGGCCATGCGTTACCGCCGCGCCCGCCGTTCCGTCGTTTCGTGACCGGCAGAGCCGTTTCGCATTTTTCGGAGCAAAAATAAAAAGCCGTTCCACATCACGCGGAACGGCTTAGATTTTGAACTGATTCGCCGTTCAAAGCGCTTTCATTTAATCGACCGTTTTCGAATCCAGCCGTCCTCGCGAACCTGTTCCTGCTGCACCATGCGAAATCTCGAGGAAAGCAAATGCGTCCGGCTCACGTAACCGAGCATCTGTTTCGGATCCGTGCGGCTGACGACCAGCAAACGCCCAATGCCGTAATTCAGCATTCGCGCGACCGCTTCGTGAACCGATTCATCCGGAAAGGCGGTGACCAAATCAGAGCTTCCCGCTTCACGAAGTTTCAAATTGTTCGCGCTGCCGATTTTTTCCAGAGACCGGACTACATCGTTCCGAGTGATAATCCCGGCCAGTTTCCGATCCGGCCCCAGCAGTGGCCACGCGTCGCGCACGGAAACTTCCGGGTCATGATGGGCGATGCGATCGGCGAGTTCTGACACGAGCATATCCGGCGGAAGCACTTTCACATCCTTGTCCATCACCGCGGACACGTTGGTCTGGGCGAAAACGTCTGCGTCATAATCCTCGGGAATGCGCAGCCCGCGCCGGGCGATTTTTTCGGTCATGATGGAATTTTGCATGAGCATGCGGGCGACCAGATAAGCCAGCGTTGAACCGATCAGCAGGGGCAGCAGGCCGTTGGGCTGATGCGTGGTCTCAAAGGCAAAAACAATGCTCGCCAGCAACGCCCGCGAGGCGCCGGCGAAAATCGCCGCCATGCCCACCAGCGCCGCCACCCGCACGTCCAGTCCGCTCGCGGGAAAAATTGCCAGCAAAAGAGCGCCCACCGCCGCGCCCGCGCCGCTGCCGATGGTGAACAACGGCGCCAGAGTTCCTCCCGAAGTGCCGCTGCTCAAGGAGATGGACCACGAAACGAATTTCATCACGCACAGGAACGCCATCAGGTGCAGCGAGAACTTGGCGGACAGGATTTCCGCGATATTATCGTAACCCACGCCGAGGGTGCGCGGCGCGAAATAACCGATCACGCCCACCACCAGCCCGCCGATGGCCGGCCACCACATCCAATGGACCGGCAGGTGTTCAAACATGTCTTCCAGCCAATAAACGACTCGCGTCACGAACACCGCCGCCACGCCGATGATGATGCCCAGAAACGCGTAGAGCGCCAGCGCGCTCATGGAGGCCGGACTGATGTCCGGCATTGCAAAAATGGCGTTGGCTCCCATGAATTTAATTCGCATTCCCGCCGCCACCGCGGAGGCCAGGGCCACGGGGATCAGCGAACGCGAGCGGAATTCGAACAACAAAAGTTCCACGGCCAGCAACACCGCTGAAACCGGGCTGCCGAACGTGGCGGCCATGCCCGCTGCCGCGCCGGCCGCCAGCAATGTTTTGCGTTCCGCCCCGGTCGTGCTCCAGATTTGCCCCAATAGCGACCCGAGCGCTCCGCCTGTGGCGATAATCGGCCCTTCCGCCCCGAATGGTCCGCCCGTGCCGATGGCAAACGCGGCGGAAACCGGTTTCAGGACCGTGATTCGCGCCGGGATGCGGCTGTTTCCCTCCAGCACCTGCTCCATCGCCTCCGGAATTCCGTGCCCGCGAATCGCGCGCGATCCCCACCGGGCCATGATGCCCACAATGATCCCACCCAGCGCAGGAATGACAATCACCCACAGCCCCAGGTGGTTCCCGGCCGGAGAACTGAAATCGGTCGAGACACGGCCATAAAAGCTGATATTTGTGACCAATCCAATCAGCTTCATGAGCGCGGGCGCCACAAGGCCACCCGCCAGACCCAGGAAAATGGATAAGATCGAGATGAACAGAACAGAGCGATGCCCAGTGAAGGGCCTCAGTCTCGCGGAATTGGTTGATGGTGATGGTTTCAAGGATTGTTGTTATCTAAGTGGTTTAGGATTTTTCTTAACATCGGACTAATACGGGCAATTTCCGCCTTGTGCGCGGCGGACAAATCTTCCAGCACATGCCGCCCGCCCGCCGTGAGGCTGATGAAAACCTGCCGTTTGTCGCTCGGGCTGTGCTCTTTCTTGACCCAGCCTTTGCGCTCCATGCGATTGGCCAGGCCAACGGCGCTTTGATGCCGGATCTGCAAATGTTCCGCCAATTCCCCCACCGTAATACTCTCACGCCCCGTCGTTCCGGCAATGGCCAGCATCGCCTGGTGCTGATGGGGCGGAACCCCCATCACCCGCGACGCTTCTTCGCTGAAATGCAAAAATTGACGCAACGCATGACGAAAGTTGGCCAGCAATTCGTAGTCCGCGTTGGACACGCTGGACAAATTCAAACGGCGCCGGCTTTTCTTCATCGTCATGGGCATAGTGAAAAATAAAAATATATCGCAACGCGATAATATCGTATTGCGATATATAGAGCACCGAAAGACGCTCGTCCAGAAATATTAAGTTAAGGGCCCGCATTTCCCTCATAGCGACAAGCGGAGGCGTGTGCCGAATCGAGTCTTTGCCCGACAAAAGGTTGGGATCTTTTCGGATGTCAATTTGATCGACTCAGGCACGCAAGAGCGTATGTAGTAGATGCTTATGAGATTTCTGAGGTTGAGCAAGTTGTTGGGAGGGGCCCTTGTAACTGCTGTTTTTAGCACGTCCGCGCACGCAATTGGGTCACAAACGTACCTTACCCCGCCGAGTGGCTTTCCACCGCTTCGTCGGCGGATGGATCGAAGCTATTGGCGCTAGATGGATATAGCAGGTTGGTTTATGAGTCCTTGGACGGCGGAGGACATTGGTCACATTTGAAGACTCCAAGCCCCGCGCTGGATTGCCTCGCATGTTCAGCCTCGGGCAGGACTGTGGTCGCTGGCGAGTGGGACAATTATCTTAACAATCGAAGTCTAATGTACGTTTCACATCATTACGGCACCAAGTGGTCTGTAGCGCATGCGGGTTCGCATTTGTGGTTTCAAATCGCCTGCTCCGGCGATGGAAAGGAAATGATTGCCAGTTCAGATCATATTTTTCGTTCCAGCGATTATGGAAGAACGTGGAAGCTTTCCACCACTTCAACAAACGATTTATACCGGAATGTGGGCCTCTTCAGCGGATGGAAGAACGCTGGCGGCAACTTCCGCGGGACAGTCGATTTATGTTTCAACGAATTCAGGAGCTACCTGGAGTAATACTGACAACCCCGCTAGTAATTGGGGGCCCCTCGCGATTTCGGCTGACGGGCGCGAAATCGTTGCGGCCGCCTACGCTGGTCCAAATCTGATTTCGACCGATCGAGGACAAACATGGACAGACGCGGGCGCGCCGCATTTGAGTTGGACCACCCTATCGGTTTCAGCGGACGGAAACAGAATTGTCGCCGGAACAATTTCGGACGGTATTTACACGTTCGAGGCAGCTATTACCCTCCCGTCTCTCAATTATCAAAGCATTCGCAAGCGTATCAAAATTTCCTGGGTCGTTCCATCCTCCCCCGCAGTTTTACAGGGCAGTCCCGATGGAGTGAACTGGGAAAACGTCACCCAAAAACCATTGCTCAACTTCTCGACGTTGAGTTACCAAGTCGTGCTGCCGGCTACAAGCGATACGTTCCGGCTTGCACCGCTTCGTCTGTAAAATTGTTCCCCGCTTCAAGATTGGCGTGCCGAAGCGGAACCGGCGTCAGGGCATTTTAACATGGTGACCACGAGTAACTTTCGCGTCAGGACTCTGGACACCTCGCAATTTTCTGTCGAGCCGAATCACCACTCATGAAGAATCTGGATAGGATTAAAGTGGGCAGCGGCCGGTAAGAAATCGTGGCGGAGAATGATCTGCGCAAGTTGGGCAGCGGGCGCTACAGTTAGTGTAGCGCGGACATTCCTGTCCGCGGGTTGGGGCGACTTTCCAGTCGCCCGATGCTCAAGCACTTTCAATCACGCCTGGAGAAATCTCGAATCACTCCGCTTAGATCGTCCGAAAACGCTCTAATCATTCCCATAATCATGCGCCATCTGTGGGTATAAATTGAACAGCTCATTCGCATCATAACGTCCCCCAAACCGCTGCCGCCGCCACGCCGCCCGCGCCGTTTCATTCGTGCCGAAGCTGCGAAATACCGCCTCCGGCGAATTCGTCGTAGCAGACGCCGCCGGCACCTTGTCGAACAACGCCTCCCGATACCGGGTCGGTTCCCAGATGAACGTCCCCAGCCCCTTCCTATCCGGTGCCTGAAACATCAGATCATTGATGTAACGTTTCTGCGCTGAATACTCCAATACCAGCAACCCCTTATCCGGATAACGCTTCGCCAGATCGTCAAAATTCGCTTTCCAATCCCCGTCCTTCGCCTGCGCGTAACAGGACATCCCGATGATATCGAACTTCGTCCCGCGCCGGATGAAATTATCAATCCACGGCACCATCTGCTCATTGCTCCGACCCAAATGATGATGCAACACAATCTTCACCGCCGGATCCGCCTCCTTGGCCCCCGCAATCCCCGCCTTCACCAGTATTGCGAATTTATCAAAATCACTCCGGCGCCCATCGGGAAACAGCATCCCGTCCGAGATCTCATTCCCAATCTGCACCATGTCCGCCCGCGTCCCATTCGTCCTCATCTCATAAATCGCCTCATGCGTGAAATCATGCACCGCGCGCGTCAGTTCCTCGAAACTGTAATTCCGCCACGCCACCGGCTTCTCCTGATGCCCCGGCGACGTCCACGTATCGCCATAATGCACATCCAGCAAGAGTCCCATCCCGGCAGCCTTCGCCCGCTTCGCGAGTGCCTTTACATGTTCCAAATCACAAAACGCCTCACTGCGAGGCCGCGCATAGCCATTCGTCGACGCTGGATTCACGAACAAGCGCAGCCGGACGTAATTGAACTTGTACTCCTTAAGAATCTCGAAAATATCCCTGCGCACTCCATGATCAAAATACTCGGCCCCATCCGCCTCATCCTCCGGCACCCACGAAACATCCGCGCCCAAAATGAACGGCCCCGATCGTGAATTCCGGACCGCATTCGTATTCGCCGCCACAAAGCTCACCGCCAGCAAAAGCAAAACCATGGAGAAAAGAAAGCGCATGATCAGAAGCTAGCAGAAACTCCCGCCTCCCGGAATCCCCAGAATTGTGTAGCGGCAGTATGCGACTGCCCTCATGACACTCCCCCAATGCCCCTAGCCAGACGACAGCAATTTCTCCTTCCATGTTTCATCCCCCACTGACACCGCATGGATTGCCGCCTTATAGCGGCCCCAGCTACAACAAAGCCCAAAGCGCTGCGCCTGCGTGAACCATTTGATTCAGAGCAGATTCCACTGTGCAAAAAGCTACGGTTTTCTGAATGCAAAATCCGGGTTAAAACGGTTGAATATTCTTGATTCCCAGCAGTTCGGGCGCCAGTGGGTCGCGCCGCAGATACGCGACATGGGTGAGTTTGCGCGCGTCACATAATAATCCGTGCGTGAAAGCCAGGGCCTTTTCCAGCGGCAACAGTTTGTTATTGGATGCCGGCAGCCGATTGGGGCAACGCTCTGGCCAGTTGTTGGCACCAATCCAGCGGACGCAGCCAACCCCAGAACACGCCGCTCCCACCGTGCG